>Ga0224555_1000016_pt1 | contig 202503 bp, 198 predicted proteins | sample 714S23034metaG_FD_180687 | JGI IMG/M metagenome (GOLD analysis project Ga0224555, IMG submission 180687) | Peat soil microbial communities from Stordalen Mire, Sweden - 717 S2 30-34 | ecosystem: Environmental > Terrestrial > Soil > Wetlands > Peat | place: Sweden: Norrbotten County, Stordalen...
TTCTCCGCCAACCGCAACAACACAATCGAATCCTTACCCCCCGAAAACAACAACACCGGCCGCTCAAAACACGCCGCAACCTCCCGCAACACATGCACACCCTCAGACTCAAGCGCACGCAAATGCGCCGAGAGACCGGTGCCTGGGACGAGCTTCAGCGCGGAGCGCTCACAGGCCGGCTCGATCGGGTCGTAGCTCGCTCTAAGCATCTTCGTAGGCATAGGACACGCGTGATCCTGCCAGGGTTGCGCGGTACCGCACTTTGTTGCGTTCGCTTAAGATCCTATGAAGAATCCTAACAAGCTATGCAAACGGTTTGGATGTCCCGAGCACCTTGCCGGCGGCGTTGAGCGCCTGGACTTCGAGCATTTGCTCGCTTCGGGGCAGAGCGATCGCGGTTTCGAAGCCGTCCTTGGGCGCGCTCGCGAGCGCCGTCAACCGGCCGGCGCTCGGGCCTGCGAGCACGCGCCAGGCCGTGACCTGCGTGTCGCCGTTCCAGCTCGCGTAGACGACCGTACGCCCGCCGTGGCGGCGCACTGCGCCCACCGGGGGGTAGAGCGGGAGCCCGACCCACGGCTCGCGCAGCGTGCGGTAGCTGAGATCCGAGCCCGGGAGCACTCCGTCGAGCAGCGGCTGCGCCTTGCCGCCGTTGTGGAACTCGGAGAAGTACGGTGCAGAGCCCCAGCCGACGAACACGTTGCCGCGCTGCAGGAGCTGCGTGTCGCCCATGTAGTCGACCGCCGGGAACTGTCCCGCACCGTAGTCCGCGACGAGGTTCGCCGTGCGGTGCGCCTGATTCAGACGCAGGACGAGTGAGCGCGACGCGCCGGTCGGGGGCACGTATGTGCCCCCGCCTGTGAGCTGGCAGCAGTGGTCGTCGAAGACGGTCACGAGGCCGTGGGGGGCGAGTTTCACATCGTGCTGCCACTCGAAGAGCGCGCCGGGACCGAAGCTGAAGCTCGTGTGCTTGCCGCCGAGCTCCCAGATGATCCTGCCGGTCTTGATGTCGACCAGATACGCGGCCCACGTGTCGCGCATCGAGACGAGGAAGGTGCCGTTCCCGAGCACGTCGATCGAGTTGACGTGGTAGGTGTCCCACGGGAACCCGTTGGTCGGGATCGTCGCGTAGGAGTCGCCTACCGGGATGTGCTTCAGCGCGTCCCAATTGAAGAGGAGCTTGCCGGTCTTCAGGTTGTACTCCTGGACCGCCGAGTCGATCAGCGCGCCGTTGTAGGCGCCGCCCTCGCTTGCGAGGTTGCGCGGGATGTTCTTGTTCGCGGTGACCCACGCGTCGTTGCCACGGATGATCATCTCGTGCAGCGTCAGGACCCAACCGTCGGCTCCGTGCAGCTTCGCCACGGTCTGGTAGTGGTCGTTGACGACGATGTCCTCGCCGGTCACGGTCGCGCCCGTGTTCGTGACGATCCCCTGCCACCACGAGAGGGCGGGCTTGCCGTCATAGGTCTGCGGCTCCAGGTTCTCGGCGATCACCTTCGTCGGGACCGGCTTGAACCAGACCGGGTGCAGTGAGTTGTCGAGGATGAGCGGCCCGCTCTGACCGGTCATCGGCGGGGAGTTGAGGTCGTAGCCGTTCGCCATGAAGATGTAGCCGGGCGCGAGCTTCGAGCGTTGCGTCGGCACGTCGTGCGTGATCTTCGGCGGGTGCAGGCCTGGCGCCGAGATGTAGCTATAGGTGTCGGCGAGCTTGTACGCGCCGAGCGGCGCCCCCTTCGAGTTGCCGAACGCGATGTCGCCCGCCGCGAAGATCGCGACGATCGCGGCGAACGTGACGCCGATGACGCGCGCCTTCGATCGGAGCTCCGCCGCGGGACCCGGGACGGCGAGCAGCGTGACCAGCAGCGCCGCGCCGGCGAGGCCCGCCGCGACGTGAAATGCAAGCCTGAAGCCGTCCGTGAGCGACTGGTTGACCGACACCCCGGCGCCGATCAGATGGGAGCTGTGCTGGGTCGCGAGCGTGATGAGGATCGCGATGCCGAGGCCGCCGCCGACCTGGCGCGAGGTGTTCACGAGGCCCGAGGCGAGGCCCGCCTGGCCTTCTCTGGCGCCCTGCGTCGCCGCGATCGTCGAGGGCACGATCGACATCGCGATGCCGGCGGCGGTCAGGATCCCCGGCACCATGATGTAGACGAGCCCGCTTCCGCTCGCGCCGACCCGTGCTAGCAGCAACAGCCCGGTCGTCAGCATCAAGAGGCCGCCGGTGAGCACGGGCTTGACGCCAAATGCCGCGACGAGCCGTCCGGCACGCGACGCGCAGACCATGATCGTCAGCGTCATCGGTAGGAAGATCAGCCCCGTGTCCAGTGGCGACAGACCGAGCACCTGCTGTAGGTAGAGCGAGGCGACGAGCCACATCGGGAAGAGCGCGGCGCTGAACAGCAGCACGACGCTGTTCGCGATCTGGAGCGGCAGCGTCAGATCCTTGAATGGGATCAGCGGCGCGGTAGCGAATCGCGTCTCGATCACGACGAACACGACCATCAGGACGATGCCGAGGATCAACGGGATGAGCGCGGTGCTCGTGCTCCAGCCCACGAGGCCCGCCTCGACCACGCCGTAGACCAGCAGCATCTGCCCCGCGGTTAGCGTGAGCGCGCCCGCGAGGTCGAAGCGGGCGGGCTTCGCGCGGCGGCGCTCCGCGACGACCGCTGCTGCGATGACGGCGGTGGCGAGCCCGATCGGGGGGTTGATGAGGAATATCCAGCGCCACGTGAGCGCTTGCGTGATGATCCCGCCGAAGAGCACGCCGGCAGCGCCACCGAGGCCGTTCATCGCCGCCCAGGTGCCGACTGCGCGGTGCAGGCGCGGTCCGGGCGGGTACGAGGAGGTGATTATCGCGAGCGAGCAGGCCGCCATCAGCGCCCCGGCGAGGCCCTGGCCGGCACGGGCGCCGATCAGCACGAGGCGATCGGGCGCCAGGCCGCCGACGAGCGAGGCGAGCGAGAAGGCGACAAGCGCGATGACGAACATCAGCCGCTGGCCGTAGTGGTCCGCCATGCGCCCAGCGAACAGCAGGAAGCCGGCGAAGGTGATCGTGTACGCGTCGATGACCCACTGGAGCTCGGCCGAAGGGAAGCCGAGGCTGAGCTGGATCGACGGCAACGCGACGTTGATGATGCTCAGGTCGAGGATCACCATGAACTGGGCGATGCAGCAGACCGTGAGGACCCAGCCGAGGTGGGCGTCAGAGGCCTGCTCGTCGGGCGTCTGAGCGCGTCGCGGGCGTGTCGGAAGCTTGATGCTCATCGCGCGACCACCCGTCGGATCGAGGCGCGACGATAGCCGACGTGCGAGATCACGTTGCTAGCATCCCGGCACTGTGAGACGTGCACTGGCATTGGGGCTGGCACTGGCTGCGTTCGCGACCGGCGTCCTGGTCGGGGGCTGCGGCGGCGGGAACCACCCCTCGCATTCCAAGCACAGCTCCTCGAGCGGCACCCACAAGCCGCGCTCAGGCTCCACGGGCTACTGATCATCCGCGCACTGGGTCGGCGCTCGCGTAGCTTGCGATCCGCACGGTGGGTGATGTGGCAAGCACCCGGCCGCTTGCGCCGAGCGCCTGTACGGCAACGTAGGCAAGCTTGCCGAGGGCGCCGTAGCCGTCGCCGCCGACGAGCTCGGCTGAGCTCTCGAAGCCGCTGTCGGGCACGTGTGCCTTCACGGTGAGAGAGCCGGCGCTTGCCCCGGCCAGGACGCGCCAGGCGGCGACGTCCGTGGCGCCGTTCCAGCTCATGCGCACGATCGTCTCGCCGACGTTGTTGAGATTGGCGGCGACGGCAGGCCGCGTGGCCGGCTGCCCACTCCACGGCGCGCGGTAGGCGCGGTAGAAGATCATGTCGTAGGGGAGGTGTGCGTCGAACAGCACCGTCCCGCTGCGTCCGAGCTCGGTGATCTGGGGGACGCCGCCAAAGGCGATGAGCGTGTTGTCGCCCGGCAGCGTCTGGACGTTGCCCTGGCTACCAGCGAGCAGCGGCTCGCCGGGGTGGTCATAGGCCGCGACCAGCGTCGCGGTGTGTCGCGAGAGGTCGAGCGCGATGCGAACGCCGCGTCCCTGCGCGTAATCGGGATTGCGCCCGCCGCCACGGTTGAGCTCCGGCGGATCTGAGCCGTCGTCGAAGAACGTGACCTGCCCGTCCGGCAGGATCCGCCCGTCGTGCTGCCATGCCGTCTGCGTGCCGGGGCCCATCTTGAACGAGCTCGCCAGGCCGCCGAGCGTCCACAGGATCCGACCGGTCGCACCGTCGATCTGGTAGCCCGCCCAGGTGTTGCGTGCGGAGATGAAGATGTTTCCGTTCGGCTCGGGGTCGATCGAGTTGAGATGGAACCAGTCCCAGGCCCGACTCAGGGGCGGTGAGGTCTCGGAGTCGTTGACGTTGACGTGGTCCAGGGAGTGCCATTCGAAGCGCACGAGCCCGGTCTTGACGTCGAGTTCCTCGAACGTCGCATCGAGGATCACGCCGTTGGCGGGCCCGCTCGCCGAGTGGAGGTTGCAGCGGATCGGGTTGTACGCGCTCACGTAGGCGATCCCCTTCGGCGCCAGCTGGAACTCGTGCAGGTCGGCCTCGATGCCGTTGCCGGCTCTGACGGTCGCGACTGTCTGGTAGTGCCGGTTGAGGATCAGGTCGGCGCCGTTGCCATAGCCGAGCGTGATGACCCGGCCCTCCCAGAAGGTCAGATCCCGCTGCCCTGCGTATGTCTGCACGTTCACGTCGTCGGCGACGAGCCCGCCGGCGAGTTGGTCGAACCAGATCAGGCGGCCTTGCGCGCTATAGATCAGCGGCCCGTAGCGGCCCGGACCGGGCCCATTGCTCGTGAAGATGTCGCCGGCCGCCGGATCGCGGTCGCTTGCCGTGACGCTGAGGATCGGCGCCTGCACGCCCGGCAAGGTGACGAAGGTCTGGTAGTCGCTCGGCGGTGGCGTCGGGTTCGGGAAGGGACCGACGCCCGCGGTCGACCATGGCGTATCGACGCCGAAGCTGAATGTCACGTGCTTGCCGCCAACCTGCGCCGCGACGTTCACGCGCTCGCCCGCGGTGAACGGCTTGCTCGGCACGAAGCTTGCGCCGTCGCCCTGCGAGTAGGGACGCAGCGCGCCGGGATGGCTGCCGCTCTGGCTGCCGACCGCGCGGACGCCCTTGATCGCGCCGCTCGGCACGCCGAGAAAGCTGATCTGGGTGTGCGGGTCGGCCGTGCCCGTGCCCGGGCCCGGCGTGACGAGCACGTGCGTGCCCGCGAGCTGCGCGCTCGCGTTCACGGCGCGCGGAAGGCAGCTTGGCGCGGTTGTGGCGGCGCTTGCGAGCGCGCTCGCGACGAGCAGGCCAACGCCAGCGAAGACGGTCGCCGCCGTCCCGGCGAGAAGGCGCGTGCTCACGGATCTCATGCTCTGTTTGGGCCTGGGGCGCCGGTCCCCCTCCGGCCCTCGAGCGCTAGCCAACGCGTCCGGGGAATGTTGCCCTCCGTTGAGGCACGTTAGCGAATGTTGTCAGACGTTGTCGGGCACGAGTGCGCCGAGCTGTGCCGTGCGCCCGTACAGCGAGTAGGCGAGGAACGAGCCGAATAGCCGGTGACCGGGGCCGTGGAAATCCGAGGAGGGAGTCGTGAGCAGATCGAGCTTGGCGCAGCGATCCGCGAGCAGCAAGGCCTGGTGCTCGTCGTGCGTCGGATAGAAGCACTCGATGCCGTCCAGGCCGGCCGCGACGTAACGGTCGATCGCCGCGAGCACTTCGGCGTCCGCGTCGATGTCCCAGAACGGGTGCGCCCAGATCGCGAGGCCGCCCGCGTCGTGGATCCAGCCGATCGCCTGCGCGATCGTCGGTCGCGTTCTCCCCGAGTAGGCCGGGGCGCCGGGAATCAGGTATGCGGGAATGAACGAGGAGACATCCTCATGCCCCTCGCTTCGCAGCCGCTCGGCGTTCGCGGGATGCCCCAGCACGGCCGCGGCGAGATGGGGGCGCCCGAGCGGCTTGCCTGCGGACCGGCGAGCGGCGAGCGGCGCATCGTCGACCGCGAAGCCGAGCTCGCCAAGCTTGGCCGCCATCCGCTCGGCGCGCAGCTCGCGATCTGCGCGGGCGCCGGCGAGGCGTTCGAGCAACAGCGGATCGCCGTGGTTGATCCCGTAACCCAGCACGTGCAGGTCCTCGTAATCGGCGTCGACGGCCGATATCTCTGTCGCCGGCAACAACGCGAGGCCGAAGCGCTGGGCCGCCGCCAGCGCCTCGTCGACGCCATCGACCGTGTCGTGGTCGCTCAAAGCGAAGAGCTCGACGCCGGCCGCCGCGGCGAGCTCCACGACCGCTGCCGGCTCGAGCTGGCCATCCGAATGACGCGAGTGGGACTGAAGGTCGGCGCGCATCAGCGTTCGTAGCCCCATTGGCGCAGGTAATGCGTCGCGAAGACGGGGCCGCCGTGGGCGCTCACGTGCCGGTTCGCGGAGGCGAGCGCGACGCCGCAGGACGCTGAGATGGCGAGCGCGCCGATGAGAGCTGGGACGCGGTGGCGCACCGCTGCATCCTCGCACGCAAGCCTGCTGGGCCTCGCTATCCTCTACTCCTTGGGGTCCTCGGTAAGTAACAAGCGTGTGGCGCTGGTGGGGCGCGCCGGCGCGCTGAAAGTCGCATGATCGAGACGGCAGCGTCCTCGAAGCCCACCGCGAACGCTCGCTTGCTCGCGTGGGTTGCGGACGTGGCGGCGTTGACGGAGCCGGACCGGGTTCATTGGTGTGACGGCTCGCCGGAGGAGTACGACGAGCTGTGCGGGCTGCTCGTGGAGGCGCGCACGTTCGAGCGCCTCGATCCGGAGCGACTGCCCGGGTGCTTCCTCGCGCGTTCCGATCCGGCTGACGTCGCGCGCGTGGAGGACCGCACGTTCATCTGCTCGGAGCGTTGGGAGGACGCGGGGCCGACGAACCACTGGCGGCCGCCTGGCGAGATGCGAGCGCTCGTGAACGAGCTGCTGGCGGGTGCGATGCGCGGGCGCACGATGTACGTGATCCCGTTCTCGATGGGCCCGCTCGGCTCGCCGATGGCGCGGATCGGCGTCGAGCTCACCGACTCGGCCTATGTAGCGGTGAGCATGATGATCATGACGCGGGCCGGCACGGCCGCACTGGAGGTGCTTGGCAAGGACGGCGAGTTCGTGCCCTGCCTGCACTCGGTTGGTATGCCCCTCGTGGACGGCGAGGAAGACGTTCCGTGGCCGTGCAACGCCGAGAACAAGTACATCGTTCACTTCCCCGACACGCGCGAGATCATCTCGTTCGGGTCGGGCTACGGCGGTAATGCGCTGCTCGGCAAGAAGTGCTTCGCGCTGCGGATCGCGTCGGTCATCGCGAGGGATGAGGGCTGGCTCGCCGAGCACATGCTGATCGTCAAGGTGACCTCGCCGGAGGGAGCGGTGAAGTACATGGCGGGGGCGTTTCCGTCGGCTTGCGGCAAGACGAATCTCGCGATGCTCGTCCCCTCGATCCCGGGGTGGAAGGTCGAGACGGTTGGCGATGACATCGCGTGGATGCGCTTCGGTGAGGACGGGCGGCTGTACGCGATCAACCCGGAGGCGGGGTTCTTTGGTGTCGCGCCGGGAACGAGCACCAGGACGAACCAGAACGCGATGGCGATGACGCGCTACAACACGATCTTCACCAACGTCGCGCGCACCGACTCGGGCGACATCTGGTGGGAGGGGCTCAGCGTCGACGCGCCGACGCATCTCGTCGATTGGCAGGGCAAGGACTGGACGCCCGCATACCGCACGCCGGCCGCGCACCCGAACTCGCGCTTCACCGTCCGCGCGTCGCAGGATCCCGCGATCGCGCCGGAGTGGGACGATCCAAACGGCGTGCCGATCGAGGCCTTCCTCTTTGGCGGGCGGCGCTCGACCACGGTCCCGCTGGTGTTCGAGGCGTTCGACTGGGAGCACGGCGTATTCCTCGGCTCGACGATGGGCTCCGAGACGACCGCCGCGGCGACCGGCACGATCGGGCAGCTGCGTCGCGACCCGTTCGCGATGCTGCCGTTCTGCGGCTTCAACATGGGCGACTACTTCGACTACTGGCTGAAGCTCGGTCGCGACCACGACCCGAGCAAGCTGCCCAGGATCTTCCGCGTCAACTGGTTCCGGAAGGACCGCAAGGGCGGATGGTTGTGGCCCGGCTACGCCGAGAACAGTCGTGTCCTTGAATGGATCTTCCGGCGCCTGGAAGGCACGGGGCAGGCGCGCAAGACGCCGATTGGGTACGTCCCGACGCGCGACGCGCTCAACGTCGAGGGCTTGAAGATCACGCGAGAGGCAGTTGAGGAGCTGCTGCGCGTCGACCCCCACGCGTGGCTCGAGGAGGTCCCGATGCTGCACGACAACTACCTCAGCTTCGGCGAACACCTGCCGGCTGAGCTCGCGGCACAACTCGAAGCGCTCAAAGAGCGCCTCCACGCCGCGTCCTCCTGAGCTTCTACGTCCAGAAGCCTTGCGGCGCGATGCTGCGCGAGCTACAACATGACGTGCTCGTTCTTCTCGTCGATCGGCCGTGTTCACGACGTTGCGAAGTCGCCGGGTTGCTTGTCGGACCATCGCGCAGAGGACCGAATGGTCCTCGTGGGGGAGTGCGCCGCGCAGATCACCACGTTTGAGCTTGGCCTGACCGGGGTATCGCACGCTGGCGCAGCGCGCGCGCCAGGAGCTGCGCGAACAGAACGCGGCCCTGGAGGATGCGAATGACCGTCGTCGACGTGCAGCAGGATCTGCTGGTCGAGCTCGGGCTGGGTTCGCGCGCAACCGCGCCCGCAATGCGCGAGGCCGCGCCGCTGCGCATCGCGATGCTGGCACCGCCCTGGATTTCGGTGCCCCCGCCCGGATACGGCGGGATCGAGGCGGTCGTCGCGCTGCTGACGCGGGAGCTCGTCCGCCGCGGTCACGATGTGACTCTGTTCGCGGCGCCCGGCTCGCACTCGGAAGCCGTGGTACACCCGCTGCTCGCGGCGCCGCATCCGGAGGCGATCGAGCGTTCGCTGTACGAGGTCGACCATGTTGCGCGGGCGTTCGCGGCGATCGAGCACGCCGGGCGCCACGGTCGGCCCTATGACGTGATCCACGACCACTGCGGCTTCACGGCGTTCGCGATGGCCGACCGGATCGCCGTCCCGGTTGTCCACACGCTCCACGGTCCGTTCACGACCGACACTTGCGCGTTCTACGCCCACCACGCCGGCAAGGCACACGTCGTTGCGATCAGCCACGCTCAGCGCGCGCTCGCACCCGCGGAGCTCCCGATCGTGGCTGTCGTGCCGAACCCGATCGACGCTGCCGACTGGCCGCTTGTCAGCGCAAAGGACGACTACCTGCTGTGGATCGGCCGGATGACCGCCGAGAAGGGACCGCACAGGGCGATCGAGGTGGCGCGTCGCGCCGGCATGAGGCTCGTGCTCGCGGGACCCGTGCAACCCGGACAGGAGACCTTCTACGAGCGCGAGGTCTTGCCATACCTCGACGGTGAACGGGCGATCCACGTAGGGGAGGTCACTGGGCAGCGGAAGGTCGATCTCTTTGCGCACGCGCGCGCGCTGCTGATGCCGATCCGCTGGCCGGAGCCCTTCGGCATGGTGATGCTCGAAGCGATGGTCTGCGGCACGCCCGTGCTCGCTTTTGCGGAAGGCGCCGCATGCGAGATAGTGATGCCCGAGGTCACGGGCTTCCTCGTCACGAACGAGGAGGAGATGGCGCGCGCCGTCTCGTGCACCGGCGCGATCGATCCGCGACGCTGCCGAGCGTGGACGATCGAGCGCTGCGACGCCCGCGCAGTCGCGCTCGGCTACGAGCAGGTCTACCGGGGCGCGGCTCGCGTCGATGCGGACCGCGCCGTCCTTGCGGCCGCCGCAATCTGAACACCACATCCGCCGACGCTGGCGGCTCGCAGGAGAAGCGATCCCTTGCGCCTGCGAGCATGCACTTGTCGATGAACGATAAGTCCGCCACGCGCAGACGAGCTGCCGGTGGCCGGCACGTGAGCCCGCGCGGCGAAGAGTTCGAGGTCGCGGGGCGCGCGCGCCCGGTCGGGTTGATGGGCGCGCCGCCGATCCCAGCCGAGGCCCGGGCCGAGCTGCTCGTCCTGAAGTCCGGTGCCGTATTCCTCTGCGCGCGCCCGGACGGCGACATCAGCGGCGTCTCGCCAAGCGGTGAGGGGCTTTACGCGCACGACACGCGCTATCTCTCGGAGCTCTCGGTCGGCTTCGGCGCGGCGCCGCCGGTGCTCCTCGCGCACTCCGTCGAGACGGGCTACCGCGGCGTCGTCAACGCGACGAACCCGGCGTTCGCGGATCCGAACGGGGTCGAGGTGCCGCAGGACTCGCTCAACCTGCGCCGTACCTTCGTGCTCGCCGAGCGCTGCTACTGCTCGCTGCTCGTCCACAGCTACAACCGTCACGCGGTGACTGTGCCGCTCGCGCTGATGCTCGCCGCGGACTTCGCCGATGTCTTCGAGCTGCGCGGCGTTCGCACCCGCCACGCGCGCGGCAGCGCGATGGTGCCAAAGATGGACGGCGCGCGCGTCAGCTTCGGATACGAGGGGCAGGATGGCGTGTTCCGCGAGACCCTCGTCGAGCTCGATCCACGGCCATCCGAGAGCGTGCTCGTCGGCGAGCGTGTGCACTTGCGCTGGGATCTCGAGCTCGAGGCCGACGGCCACCGCGAGATCCTCATCGTCGTCAGCGCCTCGGCGGAGGACAAGCTGCCAAAGCCGCGCACCCTCGCCGCCGCGAGCGCCGCTCTCGACCGCGCGCGCGACCGGTGGCGGCGCGAGTGCACGCGCATCGAAAGCGACAACGGCCTCTTCCAGAGCGTTCTCGGCGCATCGCAGCGCGACATCCACGCGCTCATCACCCCTGCCGACGGCGGCCGCCTCCCCGCCGCCGGAATCCCCTGGTATGTCGCGCCGTTTGGACGCGACTCGCTACTCACCTCGTACGAGAGCATGCTGCTCAAGCCGCGCCTCGCGCGCGACACGTTGCTCGTGCTCGCCCACCTCCAGGCGCGCGCCGACGAGCCTTGGCGCGACGCCGAGCCGGGAAAGATCCTGCACGAGCTGCGCACCGGTGAGCTCGCGCGCGCCGACCTGATCCCGCACACGCCCTACTACGGCACGGTCGACGCGACGCCGCTGTTCCTGATGCTCGCCTCGAGCTACTTCCGCTGGACCGCCGACCTCGAGACGCTGACGCGGCTGCGCCCGAACATCGACGCGGCGCTGGCCTGGATCGACAACTATGGCGACCGCGACGGCGACGGCTTCGTCGAGTACGAGCGCCGCTCCCCGGCCGGATTGCTCAACCAGGGCTGGAAGGACTCAGAGGACGCGGTCCCGCACGCGGACGGCACGCGCGCGGAGGGGCCGATCGCGCTCGCGGAGGTGCAGGGCTATGTCTACCTCGCCAAGTTGCGGATCGCCGAGCTCTACGCCGCGTTCGGCGAGGACGATCGTGCGCGCGAGCTGGTCAGGGAGGCGTTCGCGCTGCGCGAGGCGTTCAATGCGGCGTTCTGGCTGCCCGACGAGGGGACCTTCGCGCTCGCGCTCGACGGCCGCAAGCGCCAGGTCGCGAGCGTCACCTCGAACCCCGGTCACTGCCTCTACTGCGAGATCGTCGACCAGGACAAGGCTTCACAGGTCGCCGAACGCCTGCTCGCCCCCGACATGTTCAGCGGCTGGGGCGTGCGGACGCTCTCCGCACAATCGCCCGTCTACAACCCGATGAGCTACCACAACGGCTCGGTTTGGCCGCACGACAACGCGATCATCGCCGCCGGGCTCAAGCGCTACGGCCACGTCGACGGGCTCTTGAAGATCGCGACCGCACTGTTCGATGTCGCATCGCAAGCGCGTGACTTCCGTTTGGCCGAGCTCTACTGCGGCTTCGACCGCAGCGACGCCGCCGAGATCGTCAGCTACCCCGTCGCCTGCATGCCGCAAGCGTGGGCGGCGGCCGCGCCGTTCATGATGCTGCAGGCGATGCTGTCGGTCACCGCGCGTGCGCCGGAACGCACCCTCGCGGTGATCGAGCCGGTGATGCCGCCTTGGCTCGGGCGCGTCGAGCTCCATGATCTGCGCGTCGGGGACGCGTCGGTGAGCCTCGCGTTCTCACAGAACGACGGCATCACCGGCTTCTCGCTGCTCGCCCAGCAAGGCGAGCTCACGGTCACGATGGCCGCGCCGCCGAGGAGCGGGTCACCCACTTACAACGGGAAGGCGCAGGCAGCGCCCGCGCCAGACGCACCCAAGCCCAAGCGCAAGCGGTCGGCGAAGCCGAGCCGGCGCAGCTAGTGTCGCTCGCCGCCCGTCGCTGCGGGCGGGCGTGACTCCTCCGCCAGCGAGGTGATCGCGAGCGAGCCCTGGGCGGCGTTCTCGAGCACCTCGGTTGCCTCCTCGAGCGAGCGCGCGTAGAGCTCGACGAGCAGGTGCACGGTGATCGTTTGGTCGTCGTCGTGCTTGTGGAAGCGGACGTGCGTGAAGAACTCGCGCACGCCGTGGTCGCCGAAAGCGGCGAAGGAGAGCGCGTCGCCCGCCTCCGGACCCGAGCAGGTCTCGACGTCGGCGGCGTTCACGGTCACCGTGCACGAGGCAACCCACGGCGTCCCGGTCACCATGCGCTCCCAGCGATCCTCGACCGGCTCGACGCGACCGTCGACGAAGCCGAGGTGGGGCTGGTCGTGCATGCACTCAAGGCACTGGACGACCGCCTCCTGGACCTCGTCGACCGTCTCGGCCCGCTCGCCGCTGACCGGGTCGATCTTGTAGATGCCCTCGTAGTGGACCTGGACCTCGAGGTCCTGCGACCAGCATCGGTAGCAGCGAAGCCAGCTGCGCGGATCTGTGTTCACGCAACGATTCTATGCTGCGCGCGTGTCTGGTCGAAGACGCTTGAACGAGCTGCTCGCACTTGACCGCGCCCGCGTGTGGCATCCGTACGCGCCGCTGCCCGCGCCGTACGCGCCGCTTCTCGTCGAGTCGGCACAGGGCGTGCGGCTGCGCCTCGCCGACGGACGCGAGCTGATCGACGGGATGTCGTCGTGGTGGTGCGCCGTCCACGGCTACGGCGTGCCCGAGCTCGACAACGCGGTCCAAGCGCAGCTCGGGCGGATGGCGCACGTCATGTTCGGCGGGCTCACGCACGAGCCCGCGATCGAGCTCGCCGGCGCGCTGCTCGAGCGCGTGCCGCAGGGGCTCGCGCATGTCTTCTTCGCCGACTCGGGCTCGGTTTCTGTCGAGGTGGCGCTGAAGCTGTGCCTGCAGTACTGGCAGGCGCGGGGCGAACCTGGTCGCACGCGCGTGCTGAGCCTGCGCGGCGGCTACCACGGCGACACGTTCGGCGCGATGGGCGTCTGCGACCCGATCGACGGCATGCACGCGCTATTCGCGGGAGTGCTCGCGGACAACGTGTTCGCGCAGCGGCCGCCGGGTGGGGTGGAGGCGGGGCTTGACCCAGCGTATGCGGACGCGCTCACGCGGCTTTTCGAGGCGCACTCGGGCGAGCTTGCGGCGGCGATCTGCGAGCCGGTCGTGCAGGGCGCCGGTGGCATGTGGATCTACTCGCCCGCCTACGTGCGCCTGCTCCGAGAGCTGTGCGACCGCCACGGCGTACTGCTGATCCTCGATGAGATCGCGACCGGCTTCGGGCGCGCCGGGACCTACTTCGCGTGCGAGCGCGCCGGCATCACGCCCGACGTGATGTGCGTCGGCAAGGCGTTGACGGGCGGCTACATGACGCTCGCGGCGATGCTCTGCACGCAGGAGCTCGCGCGCACCGTGAGCGAGGGGACGGGCGCGCTGATGCACGGGCCGACCTACATGGCCAACCCGCTCGCTTGCTCGGTCGCGCTCGCGAGCCTCGAGCTGCTCGACACATCAGGCTGGCGGGCGAACGTCGCCCGGATCGAACGCGTCCTAACCAACGCCCTCGCCCCAGCCCGCGCGCTCCCGAACGTGGCCGATGTCCGGACGCTCGGCGCGATCGCCGTCCTCGAGCTCACCGCGCCGGTCAAGATCAGCGCAGCAACGCAAGCCGGCGTCGCAAACGGCGTCTGGCTACGCCCCTTCCGCAACCTGATCTACGCGATGCCGCCCTACATCACAAGCGACGAAGAGCTCGAGCAGATCGCCAAGGCAATGCTCGCCGCCGCCCAGACCTGACCCCCCGGGATCACACGCCCAGTCTGCCAGCGCACAGCCCGCGCAAAGCCAGCGAGGAGGCCGGACCAGCACGAAAGCCGGCCCATCCCCGCGCCAACGCGTCCGGCCCCCGCAGCCGCTTTAGCCAAACGTGAACGAGTACGCGCTCATCCCCGGTGAGAAGCGCAGTGTGATCGTCTCGTCCTCGTCCTTTGGCTCGGAGACGATGTTGTAGAGGCGCTGCTCGTTCACCGTCACGATTCCGTTGTGGACGTCGCTGCCGGCGTCCGCCGCGGTGGGTGTCTTGCCGTTGATCAGCACCTGGACGTGACCAGCCACTCCGCCCGCCGGCGGGCTGAGCACGATGTAGACGTGCTTGCCCTGGACGTTCGCGGTGATCGTCGCGCCGGTCCCCGCGAGCGCCTGCTGGGGACCGATCGTCCACGTCCCGCCGTAGGCGAAGGAGCTGAGCGCCAGCGCGCCTGTGGGAACGCCGTAGTTGTGCGTCCCGCCGACCGGCCCGTTGATCCAGCCCTGCGCGCGCTCGGTGCCGATGTAGGTCTCGGGGGTCGCGAGCAGCGACGGATGGATCACGTGCCGGGGCTGCGCGGCTGCGCCCAGGCGCCGCGCCCCGGCCGCCACGAGCAGCGCGCGGATCGCGTTCTCGGTCTTGCCGTAGTCGCCTTCGCCGAAGGTCGCGTAGCGAACGCGACCGCTCGCGTCGATCAGGTAGTCGGCCGGCCAGTACTCGTTCTGCCATGCGTCCCAGGTCGCGAGGTTGTTGTCCTGGACGACGGGATAGTTGATCCCGAACTGCGCGATCGCGCTGCGCACGTTGCTCGCGCTACGCTCGAACGCGAACTCGGGCGACTCGATGCCGACGATCACGAGGCCGTCCTTGCGGTAGTCGCGCTCCCAGGCCTCGAGGTAGGGGAGGGTGCGGATGCAGTTGATGCACGTATAGGTCCAGAAGTCGATCAGCACGACGTGCCCGCGCAGGCCGCGGAGCGTGAGCGGACGATCGCCCGGCGTGTTGAACCAGTCCTCGGTGCCGACGAAGTTGGGCGCCGGACCGTAGTTGTGCAGGCTCGCCGCGGTGATCGTGCCGTCCGTCTTGCGCGGCTTGAACTTGACCTTGCGAATCGACTCGAGCCGCGACTCGACGCTTGTCGAGTTGTCGAGCCCGGCCGTCAGCGTGTAGTTCGGGATGTGCCGCGCGATCAGCTCGTCGAGCTTCACGTCGAGCGAGGTCGCGATCACGATCGCCGTCACCAGGAGGATCGCGCCGAGTGCGCGCTGGACCGTGAGTGCGCGACCGCCGCCACGCAGGCGATCGAGCACCCGCCGCCCGCCGAGCGCGAGCACCAGCAGCATCAGCCCGGTCCCGAGCGCGTAGGCGAGTCCCACGACCACCGCGCGGCCGCTGTGAGCGCTCGTCGTGATCACCGCCGCGAGGATCGGTCCCGCGCAGGGCGTGTACACGAAGCCGAGCGCGCCGCCGACGAGCAGCCCCGAGCGGAAGCCGTCGCCGCGCGAGCGCGGGCCAAGGCGCGACAGCCCGGCGAGCGGGCGCTCGAGGACTTGGCCGACCCGGGGGATCAGCAGCGCCACGCCGCCGATCGCGAGCACCGCGACCGCGAGGTCACGCAGCGGATCCGACCCCAAGCCGACGCCGTCGACGACCTTCGCGATGCCGATGATCGTGATCGCGAACGTCGTCGTCAGTCCGAGCACGATCCCGAGCGGCCGGCGCGCGCCACCCGCTCCGCTCGCCGACAGCATCGCCGGGAGCACCGGAAGGACGCACGGCGAGATCGCCGTGCCGGCGCCGACCACTACCGCAAACAGGATCAGCAGCAGCACGAAAGCAATGTGTAGCCCATGGTCCCCGTCGCGCGTCGCACGCTCACTAGTCTCACGACGGCGCGAAGCGTTACGTCGCAAGGTCGTCGAGCGCAGCTCGACGACCTTCCTCCTCGGGCTTCATCCGTGCTTTGCGGGCCGCGTCGTCCGCAGACCAGCACGTGCGGCCGCCCCCGCCGATCGGACGCGCGCCGAGCCGGCGCCAGAGCGCCCGGGCTCTGCCAGTCCGGCGCGCTCCAGCTAAAGGAGGAGCCCCCGTCGAATTTCATTCGACGGGCGCTCCGACGCTACTCGACGCGCGCGAACTGCCAGATCGCGATCGCGAGCATCACGAGTCCGAGGATCGCGACCATGCCGGCCTCGAGCAGGCCCGGTACATGCCAGCCGAACCACGTCACGCCGGGGTCAAGCACGTGGCGGGCGAGGTTGCTGATGTGCAGGTGGGCGAAGACCGCGCGGCGCATCGGGTCGACGGCGTAGGTCAGCGGGTCGATCCGGTTGAGGATCGCAAGCCAGGTAGGTAGGCCTGACACGGGAAACATCGCGCCCGAGACGAAGAACATCGGCATGATGATCATCTGCGTCAGGGCCATGAACGACTGCATCTGGCGCACGCGCGCGGCCGCCATCACGCCGAACGCCGTGATCGAGAACGCGAGCAGGAGCTCGAGGCCGAACATCTCGAGCAGCAGGACCGGCGCGTAGGGGACCCCGACGAGGCCCGCGAGGGCGATCAGGATCAAGCCTTCGAAGGCGGCGACGGTGGCGCCGCCGAAGCACTTTCCGAGCACGAGCGAGCTGCGCCGCACCGGCGCGACCATCATCTCGCGCAGGAAGCCGAACTCCCGGTCCCAGACGATCGATGCGGCGGAGAAGACGGCGATGAACATCACCGCCATGCACAGCACGCCCGGGTAGACGAACGTCCGCAGGTTCACGCCGTGCGTGCCCGCGCTCGCGAGCCGCGAGAGGCCGGTGCCGAGGACGAAGAGGAACAGAAACGGCTGCACGAGCGAGGTCACGATCCGCAGCCGGTCCTTGGTGAAGCGGATCATCTCCCGCTGCCAGACGATCTTGATCGCGCGCAGCTCGCCGCGCAGGCTCTGCGCCGGCACGCGGACGGCGGCGATCTGCTGCTGCGCCGCTGCACGGGGCGCGGTGACGCTCGGCGTGGCGGTCACGGCTACCTGCCTCCCATCACGCGCGCCATCATCCGCTGGCGGTTCACGGCCGGGTGCTCTTCCGCGTCGCGAATCGTCGAGCCGGTGTGCAGCAGGAAGACGTCGTCGAGCGAGGGGCGCGAGACGCTCACCGAGCGGATCGGTAGGCCGAGCTCGGCAAACAGGCGCGGCACGAACTGCTCGCCCGCGCTGACCCCGAAGGTGACTGCGCCCTCGGCGATCTGGGCGCTCAGCCCGAAGCGCTCGCGCAGCGCCGCGATCGCCGCCTGATCGTCGTCGGTCTTAATCTGCACGCGGTCCTTGCCGACGGCCTCCTTGAGCCTCGCCGGCGTGTCGAGCACGACGATCTGGCCCTTGTCGATGATCGCGATCCGATCGCAGTTCTCGGCCTCGTCCATGTAGTGAGTCGTGAGGAAGATCGTGATCTCCTCGGCCTCCTTGAGCTGGCGGATGTAGGTCCAGATCGACGCGCGCGTCTGCGGATCGAGGCCGACGGTCGGCTCGTCGAGGAACAGCACGCGCGGCGAGTGCATCAGCCCGCGCGCGATCTCCAGCCGGCGCTTCATCCCACCCGAGAACGTGTTGACCTGGCTGTCGCGGCGGTCCCAAAGGCCGACCATCTCCATCACCTGGCGCATCCGTGGCCGGATCGCCTCGCGCGGCACGCCGTAGAGCTCGGCGTGAAGGCGCATGTTCTGCGCCGCCGTCAGGTAGCCGTCGAGCGTCGTGTCCTGGAAGACGAGGCCGATGTTGCGCCGGACGGCGTCACGCTCGCGCACGACGTCGTGTCCCGCCACGCTCGCGCGTCCCCCGGTCGGCCTGACGAGCGTGCAGAGCATCGAGATCGTCGTCGACTTGCCGGCCCCGTTCGGTCCGAGGAAGCCGAAGACCTCGCCCTGCGTGACGTCGAAGTCGATCCCGCGGACCGCCTCGATCTCGCCATAGCGCTTCGCGAGCCCGCGCACTTCGACGGCGGCGTGGGGGGCGGCCGCCAGGGCCGCCCCGTTCGGGCTCGCCGGATGACTCACTCGTCACCCTCGCCGAGGATCCTGTAAAGGCTCCGCCGCGCTTCGCTCAACACCTTCTTCGCCTCCGCAATCTGCGTCGCGCTCGCCGTCTGCGCGAGCTGCGCGCTCGCCACGGCCACCTGGCGCATCACTCCGAAGAGGTCCTTGACCTCGTTCGAGGCGCCTCCGACCAGGGTATCCCACGGCGCCGGCGCATCCGCCGGACGTGCCGCGAGGGTTTCGCGGCCGGCGTCGGTGATCTCGAAGAGCTTGCGCCCCTCGCGCTCGGTCGAGCGGATCAGCGCCTCGTCCTCGAGCTGCGAGAGCGCGGGGTAAACGGACCCGGGGCTCGGGTGCCAGACGCCGTCCGAGCGCTCCTCGAGCTCCTGCATGATCGAGTAGCCGTTGCGCGGCTCCTCCGCCAGCAGCAGCAGGATCGCCGTGCGGATGTCGCCGCGCCGCGCCTTGCCGTGCCGGCCGCGGAAGCCGCCGCGCGGACCGCCGAACCCGAACGGCGGCTCACCCCACGGGCCGCCGCGGTGCTGCGGATCGCCGCCGCCGCGCATCCATACGGCATGCATCGCCTTGTGCCGATGCGACCGCGGGAAGAGCGTGTATCCGCTACACCCCGCCTCTGAATAGCTGTAACCAGTCATCTTGATGCTCCTTCGTGTCGTACTAACTTATGAGCATCACGATATATCGCAAACCTATCGTTTGTCAAGCCTGGCGTGTCTGGCGAGCAAGTCCACGAGCGCCATCGTGTCGAGGTCTTCTTCTTCGGCGACGAGCAGCCGTTCCGCGGCGCTCCGGCCGCCGACCGCGCTCAGGCCGTGGTTGCCGTACTCGGCGATGAAGTCCGCGAGGGCGCCGGCGCGACGGTTGCGAAGGCGGCGCGCCGCCAGGTCGATGCCGGCACGGTGCTCATCGAGCGCGCTCGCCAGCGCATCGATCCCCGCGGGCGGCGCGAGCGCGCTCACGAGCAGCGCCGGCCGCTCGTCGGAGCCGGCCAGGCGCAGCGCGGCCTGCGCGTCGCGGAGCGTCGCGACGGCGGGCTCGCCGACGTCGGCCTTCGTAACGACGAGGACGTCCGGTACCTCCATCAGCCCCGACTTCAGGAACTGGAGCGAATCCCCGGCGCCCGGCTGGATCACGACGGCGACGGTGTCGGCGAGCTCGGCGACCTCGGTCTCGGACTGCCCGACGCCCACCGTCTCGATGACGACGACGTCGAACGCGACGGCTAGCACCTGGGCGGCCGCGCGCGTCGCAGGTGCAAGCCCGCCGACCCGCTCGGCTGCGGCCATCGAGCGGATGAAGCGCGCGGGGCCGCCCGCGGCCCTGCCCGCGATGCGGATCCGATCGCCGAGCAGCGCGCCGCCCGTGCGCTTCGAGGACGGGTCCACGGCGAGCACGGCGACGCTGTGCCCGCCGCTTCGCCAGTGTTCGACGAGCACGCCGAGCAGGCTCGACTTGCCGACACCGGGTGCGCCGGTGATTCCGATGATGTGTCCCTCGGGCTCGCCGCCGAGCGCGCGCGGTGACAGGGCGGCGAGTAGCTCGCGCGCCGGGTCGCCGCCTTCCTCGAGCAGGTCGATCACGGCCGGCGCGACGCTCAGCTCGCGCGAGCGCAAGCGCACTGCCAGTTCGGCGGCGCCGTGGGCCGCGCGCTTGTTGCTCATCGTGGGCGATTGTAGTTTTCACTGGCCGATGAGCCGTCCCGAGATCCGCCAGATCGATGTGCTGCAGCTCGGTCGCCCGCGCGTGATCTGCGCGTGGGTCGTTGGCGACGTCCTGATCGACCCGGGACCGGCGTCGCGGATCCCGACGCTGCTCGAGGGCCTCGGCGGCCAGCGCCCACGCGCGATCGCCCTCACCCACATCCACCTCGACCACGCCGGGGCGACCGGCTCGCTCTGCCGCCTGTGGCCGCAGGTCGAGGTCTGGGTCCACGAGCGCGGCGCGCCCCACATGATCGAGCCCGAGCGCCTGCTCGCAAGCGCGCGCAGGCTCTACGGCGATGACATGGACCGCCTCTGGGGCGAGGTCCTGCCGGTGCCGCAGGAGCGCATCACGGCGCTGTCGGGCGGCGAGCGCCTCGGCGAGCTCGCTGTCGCCTACACGCCCGGGCACGCCTCGCACCACGTCTGCTACTGGCATCAGCAGTCCGCGACCGCCTTCGTCGGGGATGTCGCCGGTGTGCGGATCGAGCCGCTCGATTACGTCCTCGCGCCGACGCCGCCGCCCGACATCGACGTCGCTGCCTGGCACGGGTCGGTCGCGACTGTCAGGGCCTGGGCGCCCGAGCGCCTGGCGCTGACGCATTTCGGCGTGGTGCCGGATCCCGGGCCGTCGCTCGATCGCCTCGAGGCGGCGCTCGATCATTGGGCCGCGCGCGCCCACGAGCTCGACCGCGAAGCGTTCACGAGCGAGCTCGCGGCCGACATCGACGCCCATTGCGGCGCGCAGGCCGGCGCCTACAAGCAGGGCGGAGTGTTCGAGCACCACTACGACGGTTTCGCGCGCTACAGGGCCAGGCACGGATGAGCCCGCAGACGCTCGAGCGGCCGCGCAGCGCGGGACCCGGCTCGGGCACGGGCGGCTCCTGGAAGGTGATCGTGCGCAACGACCACCACAACACGTTCGACCACGTCGCGGCGACGCTCGCGCGGGTGATCCCGGGCGTTAGCCTCGAGCGCGGCTACACGCTCGCCAACGAGATTCACAACGCGGGACTCGCGCTCGTCTGGAGCGGGCACCGCGAGCCCGCCGAGCACTATTGGGAGCAGTTGCGCGCCGCCGGTCTGACGATGGCGCCGCTCGAGCAGTAGCCGGCCTCAGCCGGGCCGGATCATCGCGCCGTTGTTCGAGATCAGGACGTGCAGGCCCGGGCTTCTGAAGCTCTCGTCCCAGCTCGCGCAGGCGCCCGCGAAGCGCATGCTCGCCTTGTCGACGTGCGTTTCGTAGTAGCTGGCGAAGAGCGTCACGGTGCCGGTCGAGCCGACCGCGCAGCCGCTCGGATCACCGCTCCTAATCACGCTCACGCCGAGCGCGATGCCGATCCCGAGGAGCCCGGAGCGCTTGATCCCCGGCGAGAGCTTCGACGGCCCTGACACCTTCATCACGATGCTGCGCTTCGGCTCGCCGCCACCCTGGCTCTCGCTGCAGATCGTGCCCTGCGCAGCGCCACGTGACCAGCTGCCGTTGCCGCCGCTCTGCGAGTAGCTGACCTTGGCGGCGCTCGTGCTCGGCTTGCCGTAGTCGCTCCAGACCCATTCGGCCTTTGCCGGCAGCGCTGCCACACCGGCGGGACAGGCAACGACGTGCGGCGTCACACCCGTCGTACCGGTGGGCACGGTCAGCCCCGTCATGCCCGTGGTCCCGCTGGCGCCGGTAGCGAGCGCGCTCGTACTCGCGACCGCCGTGAGCGCCGCCGCGAGCGCAACGAGAACCAGCCCGAGCCGTCGCATCGCGGCGCTCAGGTCTCGACGGGCTCCGCGTGAACGCCGGTGCGCGCCGGCCGGTCGCCCTCGGTCACGAGGTCGAACCAGTTGTAGAGCACCGGTACCTGGTAGAAGCCGCTGCAGTACGCGCGCATGTCGGTCATCTCGGGCCCGTACCAGTAGCGCTCGAAGTCGGCGTGGTCCTCGAACGCGAGGATCTGGAGGAGCTTGTAGCGGTCATCGCGGCCTCGGTGCAGGCTGTAGCTCGTCGCTCCGTACTGGGTGGCGATCGCGGAGAGGCGTGTCAGCTCCGCCTGCAGCTGATCGCCGCGGAAGGCGGTCGCATACCAGGGTATGTGCACGAGGCCTGACATCGGCAGCGCAGAACTTTACGGAAGTTCGTCGACCGTGGCCGTTGTAGCGCTGCCTTCGACGCGCAGCTGCGCGCCGACCTGTGCCTCGCGGCGCACGATCGCCAACCCGATCGGCCCGAGCCTGGGGGAGACGGCGCTGCTTGCGACCCGGCCGACGTCGCGCCCGCCCAGGAGCAGCTCCGCGCCGGCCGCGACCGGCTCGCTGAAGCGCAGCTGCCGCAGGTAGCGGTTCGGCTTGCCCTTCCAGTACAGGCGCGCGACGGTCTCCTGACCGACGTAGCAACCCTTGGTGAACGAGACCGCGCGCTCGTGTAGGCCCGCTTCCTGGGGCATCGTCGAGGCGTCGAGCTCGACGCCGTAGCGCGGAATCCCGGCCTCGATGCGCACGCACTCGTACGCGTCCTCGCCGATCGCGACCGCCTCGAGGCCGGCCTTGGCGCGCTCCAGCTCAGTCGTTTCGCAGAGCAAGTCGACGCCGAGCCGGGTGCGTATGTGGCGCACGGCGCCGATCAGCGCGTGCGCGTGCTCCCCCTGCGGTGCGCCCGCGGCGTGCGGACCAACCACCGAGATCAGCCCGCGTTCGAGCGTGCGCTTGTGCAGGTCCACCTGCCACCCGAGCGAGCCGTTGCGCAGCGCGTCGAACAGCGCCTGCAACGCGACGCGCTCGCAGTCGAGCAGCAACTCCTGCTCGGTTCGCAGGACCCGCACCTCGGCGAGCATGTGGCCCTTGGGGCCGAGCAGCGTGGCGTCGGCGCCACCGCCGACGGGGATCGCAGCGATGTCCTGCGAGAGCAGCGAATCGAGGAACGCGACCGCTTCATCGCCGCTCAGCGCGAGCTTGCCGCGATCGGAGTGATCGACCCAGCCGGCCGCCTCGGTTGCCGCTCGGTAGTCCGCCGCGTTCATCTCGACGGTGCTCGCCACGCATTCACGATACTGCCTTGACAAAAAGTTTGGCACACCATAACTTATCTTGCCTTGGCCACAAGAGATTCAATGCGTACCGCCGCGGTCGAGGACTACGCCAAGGCGATCTTCACGCTCGAGGGCCGCACTGCGCAGCCGGTCAGCACGACCGCGCTCGCCGAACGCCTCGGCATCACCGCCGGCTCGGTCTCGGCGATGCTGCGCAAGCTCGACGAGCTCGGGCTGATCACGCACCTGCCCTATCGCGGCGTGCGCCTCACGCCGGAGGGGCGCCGTCTCGCGCTCGAGATCGTCCGCCACCACCGGCTGCTCGAGCTCTTCCTCACCCAGTCGCTCGAGATGTCCTGGGACCGTGTCCACGATGAGGCCGAAGTGCTCGAGCACGTCCTCTCCGAGGAGCTCGAGGCGCTGATCGCGGCGAAGCTCGGCAACCCGACGATCGATCCGCACGGCGACCCGATCCCGAGCGCCGAGCTCGAGCTCGACGAACGTACGACGCATGCCATCGAATCGCTCGAGCCGGGCGACGCCGGCACGTTCGTGCGCGTCTCGGACTCGGACCCGGGGATGCTGCGCTACCTCGCGGAGTGCGGCATCGCGCCTGGTGATCGCTTCGAGGTCGTCTCACGCCAGCCGTTCGGCGGCCCGCTCTTCCTGCGCTTCGGCGAACGCGACCAGACGATCGGCGGTGAGCTCGCGCGCGCGATGCGCGTCGAGCTCGACCGGGAGGCGCCGTGAAGCCGCCGGCGGACGCCGTCGCACTCCCCGGCCTGCTGCCGCCGGCGGACGCCGTCGCGCTCCCCGGCCTGCTGACGCCGGAGGACGCGGCACGCTCGCGCGACCGCTCTCGCGTGTACCGCGCGCGCGAGCACAACCGCCGCTGGTACCTGCTCTGGCTCCTGGTGGGTCCCGGCATCCTCGCGATGCTCGGCGAGAACGACGGCCCGAGCATGATCTCCTACGCGACGACGGGCGCGACCTACGGCCTCGGCTTCTTCCTCCCGTTCATCGTCGTCACCTTCATGATGGCGATCGTCTGCCAGGAGATGTGCATGCGCGTCGGCGCCGTCACGCACCGCGGCTACGGCGCGCTCGTGCTGCAGCGCTTCGGTCCCGTGTGGGGCTGGTTCGCCGCGACCGACCTGCTGTTCACGAACCTCGTGACGCTCGTCGCCGAGTTCGTCGCGATCCGCATCGGCCTCGCCTACTTCCACCTCGGCGCCCCCATCGCCGCCGCGCTCGGCGTCGTGCTCGTCGTCTTCACGCTCTCGGGCGGGCGCTACTGGCGTTGGGAGCGGGTCGCGCTCGGCCTCGCGATCTTCAACGGGCTCTTCCTCGTGGCGGCGATCATGGTCAAGCCCGACTGGGGCACCGTCGGGCAATCGATCGGGACGTTCTCACCGCTCCCGGGCGGCAGCTTCAACACCCTGCTGCTGCTCGTCGCCTCGACGATCGGCGCGACGGTCACGCCGTGGATGGTCTTCTTCCAGCAGAGCGCCTCAGCCGACAAGGGCCTGACGCCGCGCGACCTCACCCAGGGCCGCATCGACACGATCACCGGCGGGACGCTCGCCGCAATCTTCGGCTGCGGCGCGCTGATCGCCGGCGCCGCGCTCGTCGGCCATGGCGGCGCGAGTATCCAGGGCCTCGCCGGCGCCGGCTTCCCTGGCGCGCTGCGGGCGGTTTCCGGTCCCGGCGTTGCGACGATCTTCGCGCTCGGCCTGATCGAGGCGGGCGCCGTCGCGGTCCTCACCATCTCGGCCTCGACCGGCTACGCCGCAGCGGAAGCGGTCGGCGTGCGCAGCTCGCTGAACAACTCGCCGCGCCGCGCCGCGCTCTTCTACAGCGCGACCGCCGCCGTCGCCCTGATCGCCGCCGGCGTCATCCTGATCCCCGGCGCCCCACTGCTCTCGATCGCGCTCAACGCGAACGTCCTCGCCACGGTCCTGCTGCCCGTGACGCTCGTCTTCATGATCATGCTCGCGAACGACCGCGAGCTGATGGGCCGCCTGCGCAACAGCGCCCTGTTGAACCGCGTGGCGGTCGCGATCGTCGCCTTCGTCTCGATCTGCGGCGCCGCCTACGGCATCGACTCTTTCCTCCAGACCACCCATCTCATCTGATGACCGACGAAGAGCTCATCGCCTACCTCGAGCGCGACCAGCTGGTCGCCGACAAGGAACACCCTGTCCCGCGTGCCCCCCTCAGCGCCAACGCGACGCGCGCGCTGTGGGCGCTACGCATTTTCGTCCTCGTCGTCAGCGCGATGGTGATCTACACCTTCGCGGCGCAGCTCTAGCGCTTGACGACGCTGAAGCTGACCCGCGGTTTCGCGGCTTCAGCGAAACGTCGAGCCCACCGATCGCCGCGTGAGGAAGGCGATCGGGATCGTCTGCAGCACGAGTGCGACGACCGTCACGGCCGGCGTGGCGCTCGTGGCGTCGGCAAGGATCGCGAGATATCCGAGGGCGGCAACCAGGAAGACGATCGTCTGCCCGGAGCTCGCGGCCCCAACCGTTGCCAGGAGGGCGCAGGGAGCAGCCTGCACGCAGCCGGTGCTACCCGAGCCGGGGTGGGGGAGACGTAGAGCGTCGTCCCCGCACTCGCGGCGGGAACGCCCAGCAGGGACGCGCCGGTGAGCGCAGCCGCCGTGCCGAGCGCCGCCAAAGTCGTTCGCTTCCACATCCCCCGGTCCCGCGCCGCGCGCGCGTCGTCGAGTGCCCGTCCGTCGTCTCGAGGATAACGCGCCCGGCTATCGCGGGCGCGTCGCGAAATGAACGCGCTCGGACTCGCCGCTCGGACGCTCACCGCGTTCATCGAGCGTCTCGAGCACCGTGAAACCGGCCGTCGGGAGGCCATTTTCGATCTCTTCCAGCTCGACGCCGAGCTCCCAGACGGGCTCGTGGAGCCCGCTCAGCGAGCCATCGCGGTGGCGTTCGATTAGCCAGATGTTCCACTGCGACAGCCCATTGCCGTCGGGCGCGTCGACGTTCATCGCAACGGTCACCGGGCCGGCCTCCAGGAAGAACGGCGGGTAGGCGGCGAGGCCGTGGATCTTCGTCACCGTGTTGACGTCGAAGATGAACAGGCCGCCGGCGCGCAGGTGCGCGCGGGTGCACGCGAACAGGGCCTCCCAGAGCTCGAAGCGCGGCAGGTGGTTGAGCGTGTCGAAGACGCAGATCACGACGTCGAACCGTTCGCCGAGATCGAAATCCGAGATGTCCCCCTCGACCAGGCGCGCGCGAGGGACCTTCTCGCGCGCAATGGCGAGCATGTCCGGGGAGCGGTCGATGCCGGTCAGCGACTCGAATGTGCGGAGGCCGGCGAGGATCGTGCCGGTACCGCACCCAAGCTCGAGCAAGGAAGCCGCGCGAGGGTGATGTCGCTCAACGAGCGACATCACCCTCGCGATCTTCGGCCGCGGATCGTCCATCACCGCGTCGTAGACGCGGGCGAACTCGCGGTAGGTGTCCTCGCTAGGCTTAGGCCGGATGGGACTCACGGACGCCTTCCAGGAGATCGTCGACTCGCTGCCGCCCGACTGGACTGATCTCGAGCTCGACCTGCGGATCGATGACATCGAGCGCTACGTCGACGCCGCCGTCGCGCTCGTCGTCTGCAACGCCCAGCCCTACTCGCAAAGCGAGTGGAATTGGCGGATTCTCGTCGCTCACCGTTTTGGCCACGCCGCGGCGGTGCCGGCCGTGCGCTCGGGGCTGACACTGCTCGACGACACCGGCATCACGGGCGAGCTCGTCGTACGCGAGGTCCGCGAGGGACGCGCGCCGGTCGAGCCGATGTGGGGCCGGCCGTACACCGTGCGCGAGCAGCAGCGTCGCATCAACGCCCAGTAGCGAGTAGCCGCTCGACGAGCGCGACGGGCTCGCGCGCCATGCGCGAGCGTGGCACCACGAGCGCGACCCCGGCCGCGATCGCCTGCATGCGGACCTCGCTCTCCACGTGGGAGTAGAAGGCGAGAGTTGGCGTGTCGCCGTCAAGCGCCGCGAGGCGCTGCTTCGGTTCGTGCGTGAGATCCGCAACGATCGCCTCGGCACCGTCAGGAACCGCGAGGCCGACGCTCACCTCGTGGCCCGCCTGCGCGAATGCTGCCTGCAGGCGTGAGGAGAAGAGCAGGTCGTCGCTCAGCACGTGGATGCGGGCCATCGCTGCAGGATATGCGTGACTCGAATCGATCAGGAATCGATAAACGGCCCACATGCTCCGCCGCTACGGTGCTCTCGGTAATCGACCACCGCAAAGGAAGCGACGATGACAGGCTCTTCCACCCAGGGAATCAAGACTGTGCTGCACCCCGTGTCAGACATCGACGCCGCCAAGGCTCTCTACACGGCGCTCCTCGGCGTGGCGCCGCAAGCCGACTCGCCCTACTACGTGGGCTTCGAGGCCGCGGGCCAGCACATTGGCCTCGTGCCGGGCGGCGGTGCGCAGGGCATGACCTCACCCGTCGCCTACTGGCACGTATCCGACATCGAGGCGAAGCTCGGCGAGGTGACGGCTGCCGGCGCCACGGTCAAGGATCCACCGCGCGAGGTTGGCGGCGGCCGCCTGGTTGCCAGCGTGACCGACCTCGATGGCAACGTCCTCGGGCTGATCCAGGATCGCTGACCCGCACACGGTCCGCCCGCCCGCGCGTGCGGATGCGCGCGCCTTCAGCTCACGAGCTGAGCACGCTCGTTGGCTGCGGGCGTGACGCGCCGTGGCATCGCCACGCATAGCGCCATCGCGGCAACGATCGCCGCGGCGAATGCGGTTGCGCGAAGGCCAGAGGTCGCGAGCGCAAGCGCGCCGACGAGCGGGCCGCTTGCGATACCGACGTTGAATGCAGTGGAGAACCAGGCCGTCCCGTTCTGCGGACCGAGATCGAGCACGGCGGTCTGTCCTGCGACCACCAGGATGCCGAGGCCGAGAGTGTCGAGCGAGACGAACACGACTGCGAGCCCCGCGTCGCTCGCGAATGCGAACAGGCATGCGAGGGCGACGACCATCACCGCCACCGGGGCGGCTATCGCGCCGCGCGGATGGCGCGCGTAGAGCACGCCGCCACCGGCGAGGCCGACGCTCGACGCAAGCCCTGCCGCGAGCAGTACGAGCGCGACGGCCGCGTGAGAGACGCCGCTGACGTGAACCAGGAAGGGACTCACGTAGGTGTAGGCCGCGTAGAAGGCCGTGACGGCAAGCGTGACCGCCACGACGACCGCCCGGTACCGCCGGAGATCCCGCGCCGGTTCGTCGCTCATGCGCACGAGCGCCGTGGCGCGGCGGGGAAGCGCGACGACGACTGCCGCGAGCACGAGCACCGCGAGGGCGGCGAGGGCGATGAAGGAAACGCGCCACCCGGCGGCATGGCCGAGCCACGTGCCGGCCGGGAGGCCGATGACGATGCCCGCTGAGCTGCCGACAAGCACGGCGGTCACCGCCTTTCCGCGTGACTTCGCACTGACCAGGGCTGCCGCTTGAACTGGCGCCACGCCCCAGAAGATCGACTGCGCCAGCGCGGTGAAAATGCGGGAGCCGAGCAGCAGTACATAGTCAGGCGCTATTGCCGAGCCCACACTGCCGAGGATCAGCCCGGCCACGACCGCGGCCATCAGTGGGCGCTGCGGGATGCGCCGTGTCAAGCGCGTGAGCGGGACGGTCGCTCCCACGACGACGAGCGCATAGATCGTCACGAGCAGGCCGGTCTCCGACAGCGAGCGGTGCATGCTCGAGGAGATCGCTGGCAGCAGGCCGATCGGCAGGCTTTCGGCCGTGTTGAAGCATGCCGCGCAGGCTCCCAAGGCGACCAGGCCCGCAATTGCGCCGCCTGCACCGAGCGGAGCCGCGGGGCGCCCGCCCGCGACGCTCGCGCCTTGCTTTCGCCAAGAGCCCATCTAACCAATACTCCTCTGCAACCGGTTGCAAACTAGCAGCGAACTGCGTATACTGCAACCGGTTCCATGGAAACGACCCGCGTCAGAACGATCGCCGACGTCGCTCGCCTCGCCGGGGTATCGAAGGCGACCGTCTCGCGCGCGCTCAACGACAGCCCGCTCGTCAGCGTCGGTACGCGGGAGCGCATCCGCGCCATCGCTCAGGAGCACGGGTTCGAGATGAACGATTCGGCGCGACGTCTCAGCCGGCGCCAGAGCAACGTCGTCGCGCTCGTTACGTATCCCTACGCGCCGAGCGAGACGGTGCCGGACGACTTCGTGCTCGAGATCCTGAGCGGCCTGACGGCCGGCCTGCACGCCGACGCCTATGACCTGCTGCTGATTCAGACCCTCCCCGACGAGACGCGTTGGATCTCCCGCTATCTCGAGTCCGGGCGTGTCGACGGCTTCGTCCTGCTCGCGGCGCGCTGCACGCAGGAGCATCTGAGCAGGCTCGAGGGACGCGGCGCCCCGTTCGTCGTCTGGGGGATGCCGCCGGACGGGCGTAACTTCAGCACCGTCACCGGCGACAGCTTCGCCGGCGGACGGATGGCAACTGAGCAGCTGGTTCGCAATGGACGCCGGCGCATCGCCTTCATCGGGGGGCCTGGCCGCGAGATCGAGGTGCGCGACCGCTTCAACGGTTACGCCGCGGCGCTGAGCGCGGCGGGCATCGAGCTCGACGAGTCCCTGGTGACTCATGGGAACTGGAGTGCCGAGTCGGGCGCGGCGATGATGCGCAAGCTGCTCGAGCGCGACGAGCGCCTCGACGCTGTCTTCGCCTGCAGCGACGTCATGGCGATCGCGGCGATCGAGGAGCTTCACGCGCACGGCCGCAGCGTGCCCGGCGACGTCGCGGTGGTCGGGTATGACGACGCGCTGATCGCCTCCCACAGCGATCCTCCCCTGACGACGGTGCGCCAGCCCGGTCCACTGATCGGCCGCCTCCTCGCCGAGACGCTGATCCGCCAGTTGCAAACCGGCGCTGTGACGCATGTCTCGATTCCCGCGGAGCTCGTCGTGAGGGCCTCGGCCTAGCCCTTTTTTTCTCGTCGTTTGCAACCGGTTTCAATCCAGGAGGACACAACCGATGATCCATCCCCAGCCAACGATCATGCTGATGCGTGCGTCCGAGTCGCGTCGGCGACCGCGCTACGGCGACGAAGCGGTCGTCATGCGCCGTAGCGCCTCAGTCACTCTGCCACTGGTCCGCGCCGTGCGGACAATGGCGCGACGGCGCCGCATACGTGCGCTCCCTCGCCCGCTCGAGCGCTACTGAGCGGGTGTCAGGCGAACAGATCGTCAGCGCGCGCTCGAACTAGTGCGCTGGCGCCTGGCCCGTCCTGCGCGGTCACGTGCTTGCCAAGGCCGCTGACCACGACGACCGGCTCGCCCGAGTCCTTCGTGCGGGTGAGCTCGGCAGTGGCCGCGACCGCGTCCGCGACAGCGATCACCGTCGCACTCAGCTCCCGTTCACGCCAATCGGTTCGCCCGCGCCAGTCATCGAGCGGCGCGATGCCGGCACAGCCGATCGCCGTGTCAAGCTGGCCAAGCCGCCAGGGTCGGCCGAAGCTGTCGCTCACCACGACTGCGGGGGAGTGACCGCAGAGCGCCCGGAAGCGCGCGCGCAGCTCGCGCGCTGAGCGATCCGGATCGCGCGGCAGGAGCACGAGCAGCCCGTCGCGCGGCGCGTTCGAGGTGTCGATCCCCGCGTTCGCGCAGACGAAGCCGTGATGGGTGCGAACGATCAGCAGGCCGCGCTCGGCCCGCAGCAGCTCGCTTGACTCATCGAGGATCGCCTGCACGTGGCGCTCGTCCTTACCGAGCTGCGCCGCCAGCTCGCGCGCCCGCGCGGACGGCGTGATCGCAGCGAGCTCGCGCAGCTGCCCCTCCGCCTTTGAGACAACCTTCTGTGCGATGACGATGATCTCGTCGTCGGTCGGCTCGTCGCCCGCTTCGAGGATCAGCGCCGCCAGGTCGTCGCCGGGAGTGATTTCCGGCAAGCCGCGGACCGCCCTGGCGCTGAGCGCTCCCATCAGGTCGCGATGAGCTCGCAGGCCGCGCGTGTGTGCGGCGCGCGGCCGTCCGCCTGGACCAGGAGCGTCGCGAGGTCAGCGGGGGTATCGATGTCGAGCAGCAGGCTCGGCGGACGGAGCACCTCACACGCGGCGTGCGCCGTCGCCGCGCGCTCGCAATGGCGCTCGAAGCTCCCCGGCCCGAACCCCGGCTCGATGACATCCGGTGGACTCAGCAGGAGCGCGTTCGTTCCTGTCCCGTGACGATCCGGCACCACGACGACGCGGCGCTCTTGCGGCTCCGGCTCGAGTAGGGCGTCGAGCTCCTCGACGGCGAGAGCGGGGCAGTCGCCCGGGACGAGCAGGGCGCGAGCGCACCCGCGCCGCAGCGCTTCGATGACGCCAGTGCTCGCAGCGGCGCTCTGTCCTGCCTCGCTGTGGTCCGCGATCACCGTGGCGCCGAGCCCGTCGGCGAGCGCTGCGACGCGGGGCTCGTTCGTCACGACGAGCACCCCCGCGAGGCGCGAGGACGCGTGGAGGGCGTCGAAGACGTCCGCGACCATCGCCTCCGCAAGCGCCGCTCGCGACGCCGGCGCCAGTCGCTCGCTCAGGCGCTGCTTGGCGAGGCTGAAGCGCTTCACCGGGACGATCGCGACGGTCTCCATCGGCTCAACCGAGAGACCCGGCGAACTCGAGCACCCGCGTAGCGACAGCGCGCCGCTGCTCGGGGGTGCTCATGAGCGTGTCGCAGCGCAGCGCCGGGATCGCCTCAATCGGCTCATCGCAGACGACCCCGTCGACCAGGCCTTCGTAGTAGGCGAGGACGCCGCTCGCGTCGGCCGGCAGCCCCGCCCAGGCAAGGCACGCGGCGGTCGGCCCCTTGAGTACCTCGCCGGCGACGATCGGGCTGACCGCGATCACTGGGGCGGGCGCCTCGACGAGCGCAGCACGCATTCCAGGGAGCGCGAGAATCGGGCCGATCGAGATCACCGGGTTGGACGGTCCGATCACGATCGAGCTCGCGCTCCCCAGCGCTGCGAGCACCTCCGCGGTAGGCGTGGCGTCGGCGGCGCCATCGAACTCGATCTCCTCGATCGGGGCGCTGGCATGCAGCCTGACCATGAACTCTTGGAGGCTCACCCACGCGCCGCTCGTGCGAATGCGCGTGCGGACCGCTTGATCGCTCATCGGTAGGACGCGTGCTCGCACGCCGAGAGCGGCTGTGAGCTGCGCCTGGGCGTCGGTGGCACTGAGCCCGGCCTCGCGCAGCAGCCGTCGCTGTAGGCACAGGCCGAGGTCGCGGTCGCCGAGGCCGAACCATGGCTCGGCGCCGAGCTCGCGCAGCATCTCGACAGCGCCGAAGCTGTCGCCGGCGATTCCCCAGCCGCGCTCGTCGATGCGATCGGCGAGCCAGTAGGTCAGAAGGTCGGGGTCAGGCGAGACGTAGGCGCCGTAGATCTCGGTGTCGTCCGCGGTGTTCGCGACCACGGTAAGCGCGTCGTCGAGCAGTTCGTAGAGGCCGCGCGCGAGCTTCGCGCCGCCCGATCCGCCCGACAGGAGGACGACGCTCACTGGCCGGGTAGGCCCGTGACGCGCAGCCCAGCGTGCGACTTGTAGCGCGCGTTGACCGCGATCAGCAGTGCCGTGAGCGATTCGGCGATGCGCGCCATCTCGAGGCGTCCGCAATCGACCACGCGCAGGCCGTCGATCTTGCCGATCAGCGTGCCGACGCGCTCCTTGTCCTCGCGGCGGTCGCCGCACAACAAGACGTCCTCGTCGAGAGGGTGCCCGAGGTCCCCGAGCGTGACCGCGCTCAACGTGTGCAGGCCCGACACGACACGGACGCCCTCCGGAGCCATCTCCTGCGCCTGCTGTGCGGCCGACCCCTGCCAGACGCCCAGCATGCGCGTCGCCTTGCCGCTGACGGCGGCGGCCAGCGGCACCGTCGAGTCGAGCAGGATCTGCCCGCCGCGCAGGGAGTCCCTGATGTTCGTGAGCGTCTCCGAGTGGTTGCGAAACGGGACGCTCAGCACGACGATCTCGTTGGCCGCTGCTGCCGGAGCGTTCACCAGGCCGTCAAACCGTCCGTTTGGTACCTGTGCACGCAACCGCCCGACCGTCTCCTCGGCGCGTTCGACGTCGCGGGAACCGATCGTCACCTCGATGCCGGCGCGCCCCAGTCGCAGCGCAAGTCCGAACCCGAATGCGCCGCTCGCGCCGATGATCGTGAGCGATGTGTCACTCGCTGGCAAGCGCAGGCAGTATAGGTCGCGCCGGATCCCGGCTCGGGGACAGATAACCTGCGGACAGTGGCCCGACCGCACGATCGACGATCTCTCGTGAGCGGGCATCGCCCGTGCCCGTGGGTGCGGCGAGCAGCATGAGCCAGGATCGCGATGAGCTCCTCGCGCTGGCCGAGCAGGCGGCGCGAAACGCCGGCGCGCTGCTGCGCGAACGCTTCGAAGCCGGCGGCATCCGTGGGATCGAGTCGAAGTCCTCGCCGACCGACCTCGTGTCCGAGGCAGACGTCGCCGCGCAAAACGCGATCCGTGAGCTGATCGGCTCGCGACGCCCCGACGACGGCTTTCTCGCCGAGGAGGAGGGCGCGAACGTGGCGGGTTCGAACGGGCTGCGCTGGGTCGTCGATCCGCTCGATGGGACGATCAACTTCCTCTTTGGCATTCCGTTCTGGTGTGTATCCGTCGCCGTGCAGGACGAAGCCGGGACGCTCGCCGGCGTTGTGCACGATCCGCTGCGCGAGGAGACGTTTACCGCCGTGCGCGGCGAGCCGCTGCTACACAATGGCGCGCCGCCGGTCCCCTCGAGACCGCGCGCGCAGACGCTTGCGCAGGCGCTGGTCGGGACCGGCTTTGCCTACGACGCCACCGTGCGAAGCGCTCAGGCCAATGCGCTGACGCGACTGATCGCGAGTGTCCGCGACATTCGTCGCTGCGGTGCCGCCGCGCTTGACCTCTCCTGGACCGCGGTCGGGCGCCTGGACGCGTTCTTCGAGCGGACCGTCAAGGTATGGGACACGGCAGCGGGCGCCCTGCTCTGCGAGTGCGCGGGCCTCGAGGTGCACGAGCTGGCCGATCGCCCGGGCCTGCCTGGCGGGATCCTCGCGGCGCCGCCGCAGCTGGCCACGCCGCTGCTCGAGATCGTCGCCTGACCCATGATCCTTGCCGGCGCGCCGCCGGTCGGCCCGCGTCTATGCTCGTTGGGTGGCCTACACCAACGCCCAGGGGCGCCGCCAGTTGCTTGACTCGCTCGGCGCGGCTACCGAGCAGATCGGCGTTGCGCTCGCCAACCTCGGGGAGGCGTACGAGCAGCTCGACACAACGGCGGCCGATCGGCTCGAGGAGCGCCTGTTCCGACCGCTCCAGACCGCCTACGGGCAGGCGCAACGAGCGAGTTCCGAGTTCGCCGCGCGGTACGGGTTACCGACGAGCGCTCTCACGGCGCCGCGGGTCCAGGTGCGCGAGCACGATGCCAACGGGATCATCGGCAGGGCCGCAGCCGCGGTCGCCGGCGCCGACGCCGAGCTCGCCACGCTCCAAGACTCAATGCTCCCGGTCGAGGTGGGGGATCCGCCGCTGCGCGCCGCACTCGAGCAGGTGCGGGTGCTGCTCGGGGATTTCGGGAGCCATACGCGCGAGCTGACACGTACGCTCGGCCGTTGAAGCCGCCGCGCGCCGCGAGCGCACAAGTACCCGGGGGGGGACTCGAACCCCCAAGCTGTTTCCAGCGGCGGTTCTTGAGACCGCTCCCTTTACCAATTTGGGCACCCGGGCAGGCGTTGCTGAGATCGTAGTATCAGCTGTGCCGAAGTACGCGCGGGCGTGGTGGAATTGGTAGACACGCCGGCCTTAGGAGCCGGTGGGCGAAAGCCCTTGGGGGTTCAAGTCCCTCCGCCCGCATGTATGCCGCTGAGGTGGTGGCTCCGCGCCTGACGCTCCGCGGCGATTCGTGGAAAGCTCACGCGATGGGTCCGTCCGGTCACCGTGGGGGGCGAAAGCGGTGAGCGTCCTCGACAGCTTCCGCCTCGACGGCAAGGTTGCGGTCGTAACCGGGGGGAACCGCGGTCTCGGTATGGCCTTCACGCGCGCCCTGGCCGAGGCGGGCGCGCGGGTCGTGATCGCGGCGCGCGACGTTCCCAGGTCGGATCGGGTGGCGGGCGAGCTTGGCGTGAGCGCAGTCGCGACGGATGTCACGGACGCTTCGAGTGTCGCCGCGATGCTCGAGACGGTCGCAGAGCAGCACGGACCGATCGACATCCTCATCAATAACGCCGGAGTCTGCTTCCACTCCCCGGCGCTCGCCGTGCCGGCGGAGGAGTGGCGCGCGGTGTGGGATGTGAACGTGGACGGTCTTTGGAACTGCTGCCGCGTCGTCGGCGCTCAGATGGTCTCGCGCGGTAGCGGGGTGATCGTGAACATCGGATCGCTGTCCGGGCTCGTCGTCAATCGCCCTCAGATGCAGCCGGCCTACAACGCCTCAAAGGCCGCGGTCCACCAGCTCACCAAGTCGCTGGCCGCTGAGTGGGCGCCCTACGGCGTTCGCGTCAACGCCCTGGCTCCCGGCTACGTCAAGACGGAGTTGGCGCCGGTCGATCGCCCCGAGTTTCGTCGCCACTGGATCGAGGACGCGCCGATGCAGCGCTACGCGATGCCCGACGAGCTGGGTCCGTCGCTCGTCTACCTGGCGAGCGACGCTTCGAGTTTCATGACCGGCGCGGTGCTCGTGGTCGACGGGGGTTACTCGCTGTTCTAGCTGGCCGCCCTGGCTCGTTCCGAGCCAGCTGCTAGCGACGCGCGCGTGCCGGAAGCGCGGCATCGACTGCGACCAGGCAAGCCGACGGGCAGCCCGGAAGCGAGACGCGTAGCTCGCCGGCGGTCGTATCCCAGTCGAGCAGCGCCCCGTTCTGCGGGTAGAGCAGGCGCGGGCACGCTTCGGTGTTGCCAGGCGCGATTGGCAGCGAGACCGTGTCTTCGCCGGGGGTCGGCGTGCTGCTCTCCCTTCGCCAGACCACGACGTAGGTTGCGCCGGCGGCGCGCATGCCGACGGCGAGCCAGTCGTCGGCCCATCCCGGCAGCCCGAGCGGCCAGAAGGGAACGGCGTCCGCGAGGTCAGCCCTGATCTGCTTGTAGATCGCGACCGCTTCGGCGACCAGCTGCTGCTGCGCGCTTGTCATGAGGTCCAGATGGCCCGAGAGCTGCACACGCCCGAGCATTGCGCTGCAGAGGGTGAACGCGATGAGATCGTCGGTCATCTCGGGCTGGACGGAAGCCCAGACGCCAGCCTGCTCCGGCGCTACAGCGAGCGGTGCGGCCGCCGCGATCGGCGGGTAGCGCAGCGGATCCTCCTGGTCGCTTGTCGAATGGATCTGGAAGCGAGACAGCAACGCGTAGTCGGTTCGCATGCCGCCTGATGCGCAGCTCTCCAGGGTCAGGTCCGAGTGGCGATCGAGCACACCGTCGATCCAGTCAAGGAACGCGCGGTTGTGCTCGAGCATCCCGGCGCCCGCCGCGAGGCCTCCGGCGTCCGTCCCGGGTGCGACGTTGATGTTGTAGTCCATCTTGATGTAGCCGAATCCAAGTTCGCCGACGAGGAAGTCGACAGTCCGATCGAGGTGATCCCTCGCGGCCGGATGGCGGAGGTCGAGCTGGTATCGGCTCTGCTCGACGACCCGCTCCCCATTGCGCGTGAAGAACGCCTCGCGCGGGAGCACGTCGGCAATCGGGCTCTGCACGCCAATCACCTCCGGCTCGATCCAGATGCCGGGGACCATGCCTTCAGCCTTGATCGCTTCGATCACCGCAGGGAAGCCGCCGCTGAATCGGGCTGTTGACGGCACCCATTCGCCAACCGTGTCCCACCACCCTTCGCCCGGTTCCGCGTACCAGCCGGCGTCGATGCAGAAGTACTCCGCGCCTGCGCGCGCCGCCGCACGGATCAGGGGCAGCAGCCGCTCCGTCGTTGGATCCGCCTTCAGCGTGTTCAGGTAGTCGTTGAAGATGACGGCGAGGCGACGGTGGTCGCCGTGACGTCGCCGCATCAGGCGGCGATACTGCGTCATTCGGGCGGCGGCATCCTCGAGTCCTTCACGACTCACTGCGACCGCCACCGGAACGGTCTCGAAGGACTCGCCCGGCGAGAGGGTCAGCCGCCAGTGGTGCTCGATATCTGTGGGGCCGAGCAGCGCCAGATACGAGGTCGTTGGCCCCTCTCCGCGATGCTCGCCGACCTGCCACTGCCAGGCGCCGTTGTGCTCGATCTGCCACAGCAGCGTGTAGCCCGTCCGATCGTTAACGGCGGCACCCATTGGTAGATAGGCCCCCGAGCACCAGCTACCGGTGCTCGTGATCGCCAACCGGCCTCGCGACCGCCCGTCTTGCACATGGCTGTTCAGCTGCGGGAGCGCCTCACGGAAGCCCCTGGCCTGCCAGCGCGCCTCGGCCTGCCAGTCGTTCTCAGCCCAGAGCACTTCGACGTCGTTCAGATCGCCGCCTGGTCCGGCGAGGCCACTGCCGAGAAAAGACGACACGGACTCGATCGTCAGCGGGGAGTCACCGTCGTTCCTCAAGCTGACCGAGCTACGCAGCACCCCTACGTCGGGAAGGCGCCGGTAGGAGACCGTTGCCGCGAGTTCGGTCACCGGGTCAAGCAGCGCAATCTCCAGCAGGCTCCACGGTCCGTCTTCCCGGACGTCGTGGCTGACGTAACGCATCCGGCTGCCGACCACGGACTCCGAGTAGCGTTGTCCCGCCCACTGCCGGCCACTTCCGGCGAGCAGCACATCGAGCAACGGCAGGCCGGATACGCCGCGATGAACCCGAGCCGGCGGCTCCGACGCGATCTCCGCTTCGAGCCGCGCGTCAACCTCTGCGGGCGCTAGCAGGGCAAGGCGCGCGACACCGTCGTCGCCGACATCGACTTGCAAATCCATTGCATCGTCGGCCCACGTGACCGACTCGCCCGATGTTCTCGCGGAAATCATCACTTTCTCTCTCTGGCGCCAGTCTAACCGCGACGGTGGAGCCTTGACATCCCGAAGGCTTTGGGCGAGTATAGGCGCGGAGGAGAGGTGACCGGTCACATCACCCACGCATCCCACTTGTCCGGCAATAGTGACCGGTCACCCGCGGTCAGCATCCGCGACGTCGCTCGCGCCGCCGGGGTCTCGCACCAAACGGTGTCGCGTGTCATCAACGACAGCCCCAAGGTGAGCCGCGCGACGCGCGAGGCTGTATTGGCAGCGATCGACCAGCTCGGCTTCCGCCCCAATCGGGCCGCCCGGGCGCTCGCCGGCGGCCCGGTTCAGTCAGTCACGGTCTTGGGATCTAACACGAGTCTCTATGGCTTCGCTGCACCGCTGGAGGGCGTCGAGGAGGCGTCGCGGGACGCGGGATTCGGCATGGGATTCCGGGCGCTCGAGTCGCTCAACCCGGCGGACATGCGCGACGCGGTCGAGCGCGCGATCGAGCCGGCAGGTGCCCTGATCGTGATCGCCTTCGATCAGGCGGGTGCCATGGCGCTCGAGTGCGTGCCGCCGGAGGTCCCCACGGTGGCGATGATTCAGGCTCCGTCCAGCGCCACCCTTCCGGGGCGGCCGTCCGTTTGGATCGACGAGTTCGCCGCAGCGAAGGAGGCGACCGAGTACCTGCTCGGGCTTGGTCACGCCACCGTCCATCACCTCGCGATCCCGAGCTGGTCCGCAGCGACGCGGCGCATGGAGGGCTGGCGGGCGGCGCTTGAACAGGCCGCCGTGCGACCCCCCAACGCGCTCCAAGGCGGCTGGACCGCTCAGTCGGGCTACGAGGCGGGTTGCAAGCTCGCCAAGGACTCGCGCGTGACAGCGGTCTTGGCCGGAAACGACGAGATCGCGCTCGGCGTGATGCGTGCGATGCACGAGGCCGGCAGGCGTGTCCCCGACGACATCAGCGTGGTCGGCTTTGACGACGTTCCATACGCTCGCTTCTTCTCTCCCGCGCTCACCACGGTGCGCCAGGACTTCAAGACGCTCGGCAAGGTTGCTTTTCACAAGCTGCTCGAGCTCTCGCACTCGGGCCGAACAGCCCCCACGCTGGCCTCGCCGCAGGCGCAGCTGATCATCCGCGAGAGCGCCGGGCCTCCGCCGCGGTCTGGCCCACGTGGCAGGCAGGCGATCGCGACACCACTTGGCACTAGACCTGACACGGGTCCAAATTCGCACGATGAAGGAGAGGAGAATGATCGATGAGCATTGCTAGGCAGAAATCAGGCCCAGCAGGTAGGGGCCTGAGATCGAGGCTCGCCGTTGGGGCGCTCGCGCTTACACTCGCGGGCGGGCTCGCCACGGCCGCTGCGACCCAGTCAACCGCCGCCACAGCTCACAAGGCCAGCGTCGTCCATCTCACCTGGTGGACGATGTGGTCCGGAAGCTCGTTGACCGCGGTCAACAAGATCGTGGCGGCGTGGAACAAGTCGCACCCCGGCATTCAGGTGAGCGAGACGAGCATCCCCAGCGTGCAGACGACGAGCACGGCGCAGCTGCTCTCGGCGATCGCCGCGGGAGATCCACCCTCCCTGTTCACGGAGTGGTGGCCGGAGATCGGCTCGTTCGCTGCCGATGGCGATCTGACGTCCCTCAACCAGTTCCTCACGGGCCCGTACAAGGGCTTTGAGAAGTTCCTCTATCCGGTAGCGGTCCAGGGCGGCTCCTACAAGGGCAAGCTGGTCGCCGTGCCGCAGGCTCTCAATTCGTGGGCGCTCTACTACAACAAGACGCTGATGGCGAAGTACGGCATCACCTCGCCGCCAACGACCTTGGCCGCGCTCCAGGCCGACCAGGCCAAGGCGTGGGTCAGCAGTAACGGCCAGCTGCAGCAACTGGGCTTCTATCCGGACACGGACGGGAACAGCTTCGAGTTCTACACGCCGTTCTTCGGCGACACGAACTGCATCAAGAGCGGCAAGTACGACTTTGAGAGCCCCACGGCTTGCCCGGGCGGGATCGCGGAGATGAACTTCTTCCAGAGCTACGCCCAGTACTCCTACTCGCAGGTGATGGCGCTGCAGACGGCCCTCGGCACCGTCGCCGGCGGCTCGACTGACATCTGGGGAGCCGGCAAGTCGATGTTCATGCTGTCAGGTCCATGGGAGGGGCAGGTGACGGTCCCAAGCACGGACCCGGCGCTCGAGGGCAACTTCGGCGTCGAGGCGTTCCCCGGGACTGCGCAGTACACCGGTGCGACGCTCGGCCAGGGCAACTTCAACATCATCCCCAAAGGCGCTGCGCATGCCAAAGATGCGTTCGAGTTCATGGCCTGGATGTCGGGCTACGGCTCTAAGTCGCAGGCCGCCGCCATCGCCAAGATCGATACGGAGGGCGGCTGGGTCCCGGGTGGACCGTCCGTCACGAAGCTGCCGGTCTACAAGTCGTGGATCGCTGCCAACCCGTGGCTCAAGGGGTTCCTGCCGGAGGAGACGGACAAGTACACGGCGGCCCCGTTGCTGACGCCGACCAATTCGCAACTGTTCACGGCGGAGGACACGGCGTCGGCCAACGTGCTCCAGGGGACGATGACGCCCATTCAGGCACTCCAGTACATCGACCAGCAGGGCAACAGCTAACGAAGCCTCTCCAGGCGCTCGAGGCCATCGACAAGTAGCCAACCAAGATGGCCAGCCGTTCAAGGTTCGCGGCAGGGGGGACAGGGCAAGCGCCCTGCCCCCCCTACGCGGCAGGGAGAGGATTCACCGACCAAGACACGCAGAGGGGGGCAGGGCGAGAGCCCTGCCCCAGTCCGCGCGGTTAGGGAGAATGTCCGGCGTGTCGGCACATGCAACCACGGAAGCGGCGCCGCAGACGGCGGCCACGCGCGGTGGGCTGCAGCGTCCTCGGTATTCGCGTCGCCGCTTGAGAACAGGCCTGCTCTTCGTGAGCCCGTGGGTGATCGGGTTCCTGGCCTTCTTTGCCTACCCGTTCTTCGCCACGATCTACTACAGCTTCACCAATTTCAACGGCGTTCAGTCGCCGCAGTGGATCGGGTTCGCCAACTACACGGCCCTGTTCCACGATCCGCTCTTCTTTACGTCACTCTTCAATACCTTTTTCTACACCATATTCGAGCTGCCGCTCTCGACCGTGGTTGCACTCGGCCTCGCGCTCCTGCTCAACCAGGACGTGAAGGGGAGGGCGATCTATCGCACGATCTTCTACATCCCCTCGATTGTGCCGCTCGTCGCGTCGTGCTTGATCTTCGTCTGGATCTTCAATCCGGCGACCGGGATCGTCAACGACCTGCTGAACAACGTGCATATTCAGGGACCGGGGTGGTTCTTCTCCCCGGCCTGGTCCAAGCCCTCATTCATCCTGCTCGGACTCTGGGGCGTCGGCCAGCCGATGGTCATCTACCTGGCCGGGCTCCAAAGCATTCCGAGCGAGCTGTACGAGGTCGCCGCTCTCGACGGTGCGCGCGCCTGGAAGCGCTTCCGCCGCATCACGCTCCCGATGCTCAGTCCGGTGATCCTCTTCAACGTAATCCTCCAGCTCGTGGCTTGCTTCGCGTATTTCACACAGGTCCAGGTGATCGAGGGCTCGGACCTTGGCGGTCCCGGGACCTCGACGTGGATGTACGTGCAGTACCTCTACGTGCAGGCTTTCCAGTACCTCAAGCTTGGCTACTCCTCGGCGATGGCCTTCTTCTTGTTCGTGATCAGCGCGATCGTCATGGTTGTGCTGTTCCGGACCTCGTCACGCTGGGTGTATTACGCGAGCGAAGGATGAGAGTGGCCATCGACAGCAGGACTCGCCACAAGCTCGTCACGAGCACGGGCAAGCACGTCGTGCTCATCCTGGTCAGCGTGGTGCTCGGCTTTCCACTGCTGTGGATGGCATTGACGTCGTTGAAGACCAACCCCCAGGCGCTTGCGGATCCGCCGGTCTGGATTCCGCACCCGTTCCTCTGGAGCAACTACCCGAATGTGATCTCTGCCGTGTCATTCCCTCGCTTCGTGCTGAATACGCTCATGTACGCGGCTTCCACGATCGCCGGGGTGTGCATCTCCAGCAGCCTCGTCGCCTATGGCTTCTCGCGTATTCGCTGGAAGGGTCGCGACTTCGTGTTCAAGGTGATGGTGAGCACGCTGCTCATTCCGTTCTTCGCGACGCTGATTCCGCTGTTCGTGATGTACAAGAACTTTCACATGGTCGGGTGGTACTGGCCGCTAATTGTCCCGACTTTCCTTGGCAGCTCAATCTTCAGCACTTTCCTACTGCGCCAGTTCTTCATGACCCTGCCGCAGTCGGTCTCCGACGCTGCGAGAGTGGACGGAGCAAACGAATTCACGATTTATCGGCGCGTGATCCTGCCGATGTCGAAGCCGGCGCTCGCGACGGTAATTCTGTTTCAGTTCGTGTACTGCTGGAACGACTACCTCGGTCCGCTCATCTATATCCAGAGCCAGTCGTGGTATCCGGTCTCCCTCGGACTGACGCTCATCTTGGGGACCTACACCACCAACTGGCCATGGGTGATGGCGGCGGCCACGGCGGCAACCATGCCGATTGTGATCTTGTTCTTTTTCACCCAACGCACCTTCCTCAAGGGCATCGCGATCCAGGGCACAGGGGAGAAGGGCTGATGGGATTCCTCTCGTATGCGAACCTGGGCGAGGCGTCCGCCGCGACGCGGCACTCGCGCGAGGCGGCGCCATCGCGCGCCGACCCGAGGCTGCGGGTGATGGCGGTGCTGAGCGCGATCTTCAATTGCCTCGCCCTCAACCTTGCGTTGCTCGTTACCTGCCTGCCGATCGTCACGGTTCCGGCGGCGTTCCAGGCGGCGGTCGTCGCGCTCGATCGGTGGCGCGGCGAAGGCGAGGATCGTGTCGTGCGCGAGTACGTTGCGGCGCTGCGATCAAGGCCGTTCCTTCACACGTCGCTGGCTGCTGGTGGCCCGCTAGCCGCGGCAGTACTGGCGCTCGAAGAGGTGCATTTCTTCTCGCGTGGCGGCAGCGCGGTCAACTGGGTGTGCCTGGGGCTTGGGGTGGATGCCCTGCTGCTATCGCTTGCGAGCTTCGGCTATGTCCTGGTGCTCGGCGCAAGGCGAACGGATCTGGCGGTAACCGATCTTTGGTATTGGTCGGTCTCGCTCGCAGTGCGCAACCTGTTCTGGACGAGCCCGTTGCTGGCGGCGGAGTCTGCGGCGGTTGTGTTCCTGCTGCTCGCCGACCCGGCGCTCGCTCTGATCGGCCTGCCGCTCGCGTTGGCGAGTCTCGTCAGGCTAACGGCCGATCCCGCGATCCGGCGCGCAGACCTGCGCGCGCGGGGCGCGGCGACGGAGTTCGACAATACGGAGGACGGTAAGTGGTGAGCAGCGGCGGGATCTCCCTCCAGGGCATTACGAAGGTCTACGACGGCGGCGTGCTCGCCGTCGACCACGTCGACCTGGAGATCGAGGAGGGCGAGTTCATGGTCTTCGTCGGTCCGTCTGGCTGCGGCAAGACGACGCTGCTGCGGCTGATCGCCGGACTCGAGGAGGCATCCGACGGCGCGATCGTGATCGGCGGCAGGGACGTGACCACGACCCGCCCCCAGGAGCGCGACATCGCCATGGTCTTCCAGAACTATGCGCTTTACCCGTTCATGACCGTGCGAGAGAACCTCGAGTTCGGGCTCGAGTTGCGCAAGGTCGCCAAGGAGGAGCGCAGACGCCGGGTCCTCGACGCAGCGCAGACGCTTGGCCTCGACCAGCTGCTCGAGCGTAAGCCGGCGGCGCTCTCCGGGGGCCAACGCCAGCGCGTCGCGATCGGCCGTGCGCTGGTGCGCGAGCCGGCCGCATTCCTGATGGACGAGCCGCTCTCGAACCTCGATGCGAAACTGCGCGTCTCGATGCGGGCGGCGCTGCTGCGGCTCCACGAGCGCCTCGGGGTGACGACCGTCTTCGTCACGCACGACCAAGTCGAGGCGATGACCCTTGGACAACGCGTGGTCGTCCTGCGCGACGGCCAGGTTCAGCAGATCGACACACCGCAGAATCTCTTCAATGCGCCCGCGAACCTCTTCGTCGCCGCGTTCATCGGCTCGCCGTCGATGAACCTCGTTGAGGGCCAGATCGAAGACGATCAGATCCGCTTTGGCGGCTTCGGGCTTCCGCTGCCCGCCGGGCGCGAGCTCCCGCGGGGCCGAGTCCTCGTGGGCATCCGCCCGACCGACTTCGAGCACACGTCAACGGCAGACCCTGCACTGCCGCGAATTCGCGTCCGGCCCGAGATCGCCCAGGGGCTCGGCGCCGAGACGCTCTTGCTCTTTCACATCGATGCACCGCGCGTGAGCGCCGAGGCGGTCCAGGCCGCGACCGACACGGCCGCGGAGGAGCAGACGCTCTTCGCGGATTCGGAGCGCGCGGAGTTCACGGCGCAGATCGACAGTCGTGCGCTCTTCGCGCTCGGGGGCGAGGTCGAGCTCGCCGTGCACATCGACGGGCTCCACTTCTTCGATATCGAGACGGGCGTCGCCGCTGGCGGCAGCGCCGCAACGCCACCCGCGCACGCGCCTCGCCGCGACCCGGTAACCCAACCATAACGTCGGTAGTCGGGGCAGCCCACCCAGCCGTACCGCTACGGCCCGCCGCGAGGCATCAGCCGCCACGACTAGTCGGCCAACCCCCGGCGGCCAAGCCAAGCTCCGACCACCGCTTCGCCGCGGCTGAGTCCGTGACTCGTGCACAGCTCGATCAGAGCTTCAGCTCCGGCGCGCGCCGTCGCGCCGTCGAGTGCTCCGAGCGCTGCGAGCGCCAGCTGGGACTCGGCGAGGGTGAGCCTGTGCTCGAGCGCGAGGCGCGCAACCCAGCGCGTTGCCGCTCGCGGATAGGTGGCCGGCTCGAGCTCTAGGAAGGCAAGGCAGATCGCAAGGCCGTCAGCGAGGTCGATCCGCTCGAGCTCGGACGCGGCGGAGCGGATCAGCTCGATCGAGGACCCGTCGAGTGCGCGGCGAAAGCGCGCGTAGGGCCGACCCTCCGAGGTCATTGCGAGGGGCCGTCGAACACGAACACATGTTCGCATGCGCCGCAAGTCCAGCGTGCGGGACGCTATGGCGCTCCGACGCTGAGCGCACCGCGGCCGGGCACGAGCACCTCCGAGTGCTGGTCGCGCGTGAGCACCTCATCGAGGAGTGTCCGCTCGGCGACCGGCGTCGGGGCGGGGGAGACGAAGCGGTAGACGATCAGGTCGTGAATATCGAGCCGCTGGGCCAAGCGAAACCCGGGCGCTGGGGGATCCGCCGCGCCGCTCCGGAGCGGGAACCAGCCGAGCTCGTCGATCTCGGTGAGCCGCGCGGTCGCTCCCGACGCCATGTTGTGTAGTGGCGGCATGTAGTACTCGAGCGGTGCTGAGGCGAGCTCCTCGATCGTGATTACGCGCGCGCCGGCGCGTAGCGGGACACGGATCGCGTTGGCGACGCCGCTCCAGTCGCTTCGCTGCAGGCGGACGTTGACGTTCACATCGATCGTAACCGCGAGGAACGCAATCGCCAGCAGCGCCGCAATTGCGGTCCCGCCGCGCCCCGCGCGCGGTGAGGACACGACCACGGCGATCATCGCAGTGAGCGGGATCATCGCCGCGACGACGTTGCGCGGCGCGAGGTAGTCGGCCCCGGCCAGCGCCATCGCGAGCGGAATCAGAACACCGCACGCCGCGATCGCAAGGGCGAGCAGAGCGCCTCGCCTGGCCGCCGCTGGGAGTCCGAACGTCGCGCCGAATGCGAGCCCGACGACGATGAGCAGTGCGATCAACGCTTCGACGCCGTGTCCGAGCGGCGCTCCGGAGTACCCCGTCAGGTAGTACTGCGGGATCGCCTGCACGCGGTTCGAAAGCGCCCAGCTCGAGATCCACTGCGTGCCGTGCCCGCCCTGGGCGAGGATCAGCGGTACGAGCGCGAGTCCTGTCAGCGCAGGCACCGCGACCGCGGGAAGCGTCGTCCGCCAGCGCGCCCGGTCGCGCAGGAGCCAGACAGCCATCGGGATCAACATGAAGGCCTCGAAGTAGAACGTCGCGAGCGCGAGCGCCGCGGCGAGCGCGAACCCGACGAGATTCCCGCGCGTTGGCGCACGATCGGCGCGCAACAGATAGAGCAGCGCGAGTGCCGAGAGGAAGACGTAGAGACCGTAGGCCCGGGCCTCCTGCGAATACCACACGAACAGCGGGTTCACGGCGACGAGCGCGGCGCAGACGATCGCCACGCGGCGCGAGCCGCCGGCCCGCCCAGCAAGCTCTTTGCCGATCTCCCAGGCCACCGGTACGGTGGCGACCCCGGCGAGCGCCGACGGGAAGCGCAAGGCGACCACTCCCGCGCCGAAGATCCGCGACCAGACCCAGATCAACACATACCAGAGCGGAGGCGTGTTCTCGGTCTTGACGATGCCGTGGAGCGTCGCGCCGAGGCTCGCGTGCAGCACGTGGACGGGCGTGAATGCCTCGTCGTACCAGAAGCTCTGCACGTCGAGCGTCGCAAAGCGCAGCCCGGCGGCGAGCAGCGTCAGCGCCGCGAGCGGCCACCAGCCGGGGAGTCCGCCTCGCGTCGCAGGCCTCGGCGCTGCGCTGTGCCCCGTCTCGCTCACGGGGCGCCATGTAATCACGATCATGTCCGTATGGCCGACGCTGAGGCGATCGAGAGCTTTGACTGCTTCGGTGGTCGCGTCACGGTGATCGTCATGGGCGACGGCGCCGCGGGCACGCCGGAGCAGGCCGTCGCGATGGTCAAGCGCCGGATGCTCGCGTGGCACCGCCAGCTCTCGCGCTTCGATCACTCAAGCGAGCTGGCCGTCCTGAATGCCGACCTGCGCCCGACGGTTGCGGTAACCCCCGTGATGGCCCGGCTGATCGAAGCGATCATTGACGCGGCGCAAAGTAGCGGCGGGTTGGTCGACGCGACGCTGGTCGATGAGATCGAGACGGCCGGCTATAGCGAGCACTTCGACGGCGTGCCGGTTCCGTTGCGCCGCGCCCTCGAGCTCGCCCCGTCCCGCGCGCCCGGCGGTCCATCGTCCGACGCGCGCTGGCGGCAGGTCACGCTTGACCGCCGCGCGCGCACCGTGACACGTGCGCCTGGGCTTCGCTTCGACAGCGGGGGCATCGCCAAGGGGCTTTTCGGCGACATCCTCGCCACCGTCCTTGAAACTCACGCGAGCTTCGCGATCGACTGCTCCGGTGACGTCCGCCTGGGCGGCCGCGAGAAGATCGAGCGTCCCGTACTCGTTGAGAGCCCGTTCCAGGCAATCACGCTCCACAGCTTCAGCCTCAGCGCGGGTGCCGTGGCGACAAGCGGTATCGGTAGACGCAGCTGGCTCGGCGCGGACGGCCGACCGGCGCACCACCTGCTCGATCCGGCGAGCGGACGCCCCGCGTTCACCGGCCTTGTCCAGGTGACGGCGATCGCGCCGAGCGGTGTCGAGGCGGAATGGCGCGCGAAGGCCGCGCTGCTGAGCGGGCCGGACGCCGCCGCCGGCTGGCTGCCACACGGCGGGATCGTGGTCGCCGACGACGCGAGCTTCTGCCCGGTCGAAGCAGAGCGTTAGTACGCTTACAACTGGTCATCGGCGGCACGCGCCGCGAGCGAAGAGGTTGAGCATTCGAATGCAGGTCGGGCTCGTCTTGGGTGGTGGTGGCGTCGTTGGCGCGGCGTGGATAGTCGGCGCCCTGCAAGCGCTCGAGGATGAGTGCGGTCTGCGCGTCCGGGACGCCAAGCGCGTGCTCGGAACGTCTGCTGGTGCGCTCGTCGGCGCGCTCGGTGCGGCGGGCGTCTCCGCGGAGGAGATGGCCGAAAGCGCCGTCGGTACCGTTCCCTATCTGGTGGGCTCGTATCGTGCGGCCGGCCGGCCGCAGCTCGTGCTCGGCTCTCCCCGGTTGGCGGCGGCGATGCTGCGCGGCCAGCGCGACCGCAGCCTCACGGCGATGGTCATGGGATTGCTCCCGCGGGGGGTCGTGAACACCGACCCGATCGATCACCTCGTCGAGAAGGTCCACGGGGGTGTCTGGCCGCTCAGCCCGAGCTTGCGGGTCGTAGCGTGCGACTACGCGACCGGGCAGCGCGTCACGTTCGGCTCGGACTGGGCTCCATATTCGAGCGTCGGCGCCGCGGTTGCCGCGTCCTGCGCGGTGCCCGCGTTCTTCCGGCCCGTAAAGATCGGTGAGCGCGACTACGTCGACGGGGGAATCCACTCACATTCGAACCTCGACATGATCGCGAGCGAGGAGCTCGACCTCGTGATCTGCCTGAACCCGATGTCGGCCCGCGTGTCGCCGCGCAGCACGACGATGCTCGAGCGCCTGGCGGCCGCGCGCCGGCGCCGCTCCGCCGCGATCCTCGACAACGAGTGCCGCAAGCTCGCGAGGAAGGTCCACCTCGTCGTGCTCGAGCCCGGCCTCGATGACCTCAACGCGATGGGCCTCAATCCGATGGCCCGCGACCGTGCCGAGCGCGTCATGGCAAGCGCACGTGAATCGGTCGCGCGAACCCTCAGCCGCCTTCCCGGCGTCGCCGACCTATCTGCCGCCGTCGCGGGCTAACAGCTGACTAGACCGGCCCGGCGGAGGAAAGCCGGCAACCCGTACACTGCCGGGTCGGCTGCGCGCGTGGGGGACTGGTGTATCGGTAACACGGTGGTCTCCAAAACCGCAACGCCAGGTTCGATTCCTGGGTCCCCCGTAGCCAGGCGCGCCGGGAAAGCGCCGGCAATGCAGCACTTTCAGGCCGGCCGCGGCGCTGCCGCCTAGGTCCGCCTGGGACCGCTGAAAACCGCCTAGGTCGGGTCGTCGTTGCAGCGGCATTGCAGCGGCGTGCGTGGCGGTCATGAGGTGGGGGCGCGTGCGCACTCCCGTCTCGGTGGGTGCGTGTCCTCGCCCGCCGTATCGGCGTAATCCCTTAACCGGGCGCTGGGAGCGAGTGGCGTCACGGTGCCGGAGTCGGCGGTGCGTGTCGTGCGGCTGGCTGTGGGCGATGGACACGCGCGTGAAGCTGCTGCGGAATGCGGTGATGACGCCGTTCGTGGGGATGGTGACGGTGACGGCTCCGGGCGTGGCGGGCGGGCTAGTGTGGGATGACGAGTGGTGTGCTTGGCGCGGCCGGCATCGTCACAGCGGGCGCGAGGGGTGTCGTGTTCGTCGTGATATCGCTGCGTCGTGGAATGAGGCGGCGCCTGAGCACTGGCGCGAGCTGCACCGCCGCGCGCGACAGGCTGCGAGTCGCTACGCGCAGAGGGTGGGTTGTCCGTCATGGGGCGTGCTGGCGCGGATGTGGGAGTTCCAGCGGCGGGGCGTGCTGCATGTGCATGTCGTGCTTCCGATGACGACAGCGGCCGAGCGGCGTGTGTCGCGCGTCTACGCGGGTCAAGTCGCTCAAACGCGGGAGAGGCTGCTCCACGGAACCTTACCTGCCGCGCGAGCGAATGGGGCCCACGACGCGCCAGCGACACCAACGGTGCGTCTGAGGGCCGGCCAGCAGGTTTGCGTCGTCAAATCGCACACCTGGCGTCTGCGGAGAGTAGGATCGTGAGGCTGGCGGCGAGCGCCGCAAGCCGCCTGACCGCGGCGCCTGCGGGCACACGGGATGTCTCGCAAGTGCGCGCCGCGTGATCGCGCGGGGCCCGGCGCCGTTGGGTAACGCGGCGGCCCGAGCGGGCGCGATACTCAGCACGCCGGCGCCCAGGAATTTCGACGCAGAGGAGACGATGGTGATGACGCACGAGTCCTACAAGGCCTGGCTTGACGAGATGCCGATCGACGATGTGCGCCGGCGGATTGAGCGCCTCGAACGCAAGCTCGCAGACCTGCAGGTCCTGGAACGCTTGTACGACGAGCGCTATGGCGCCGACGGCGCTTCGAAAGTTCCGGCAAGCGACGAGTCCGAGGAGTCCGCGGAGGCGCAGGCCCTCGGCGAGGCCGATTCGCCGGGCTCCGGCGAGGAGGGTCACGAGGAGGGTTGAAGCGCACGGGCGCGCGCTCCAGGCACGAGCGGAGCGCCGCTCCCCGCAGCCGTTCAAGCGATCCAGTGTGTCCTGACGACTGCCGCCGGTCGCGCGCTTGCGTTCCTTGGCCGACGGGGCAGGCAAGGCTGAGTTCGCTCGCCAGTGAAACCATCAGCGACCGGCGCTCGCCGGGTGGGGCAGAGGGTCAGCGCGGCCCACGAACTGTGTGGGCCGCCACCCTCGTCGCCAGCGGGCCGTCTTGAAATGCCCGATCCGAAACGATGCCGCCTCGCCGCGTCCTCGGTCGCGGCGAGGCAGCCCGCAAAACGGGCTCCGCCATCGGTGCGGCTGCGCCCTGCGTCCTCGCCCGCCGAAAACGGGAGGTAGGGCTGGAGCGGCCGCCGGCGGCGGAGCCGCCATGAAAAGCCCGGCGAAGCGCCTTTGCTTGAATGATGGTGCAATCGCGGCCGACGGGAGGCGCAGCTATGGACGACGCGCAGGATCGCTCGCGCTGGATCGCACTCCTCATCCTGTGCCTGGGCACGCTGATGATCGTGCTCGACACGACGATCGTGAACGTCGCGCTGCCGACGATCAACCGCTCGCTCGGCTTCAACCAGTCCTCGCTCGCCTGGGTCGTGAACGGCTACCTGCTGACCTTCGGCGGGTTCCTGCTGCTCGGCGGACGCCTCGGGGACATATTCGGAGCTCGGCGCCTGTTCATGGGCGGGATCGCGCTGTTCACCGCCGCCTCGCTGGCCTGCGGGCTCTCGGAGAGCCAGACGATGCTCGTCGTGGCGCGGCTGATCCAGGGGTTTGGCGGCGCGATCGTGAACGCGGTGTCGCTTGCGCTGACGATGGCGCTCTTCACCGAACAGGGCGAGCGCGCGAAGGCGATGGGGATCTTCGGCTTCGTAGGCTTGTAGACGATCGCCCGGGCGACTGCGTGGTCGCGCGTCTCATAGGCGACAACCTCGCTTCGCACGCTGCGGTGGCGTGCGCGCTCCCGCATGGCGGTGATGGGGCAGTGCGGGCGGCGGGGCGCGCGGCGCGGGGGCGCTGCGCGCGTCCCTGCGCCGCGTGCCTCCGCCGCCCGCTCAGGCCGTCTCCGGACACGGCGGAGTGCGCCGCAGACCCACATCTACGACGTACCCCTGTCACACTCAGCCCGTGTTCGAGCCGGGCAAGGTTTACCGTCGCCGCGATCTGCACGCAGAGTTCGGCGGCCAGCAGCAGGGCGGCATTGTCACGCCTGCAGGCCATCCGCTCATCCTGCTGATAACGGGCGAGGCCGGGCTTGGCTACGGCTACGACGATGAACAGCTCGAGGACGGCACCTTCGTCTACTACGGCGAAGGGCAGTCAGGCGACATGGAGTTCGTGCGCGGGAACCGCGCAGTACGCGACCACGCAAGCGACGGTCGCGATATCCACCTCTTTACCAAGGTCCCGCCGGCTCACAGCCGCGAGGCCCTGAGCGAACGCGGACGAGGCGTCACCGCCGAAAGTAGTCTTCCGCCGCACGGGACAACCGAACCCGGAGGAATACATGAGCACCGAACCGACCGCGGAGCGCTACTGCGACAGAACCGGGAGCTCGTTTTGGCGGATCGTCTGTGGCGATGTGGTTGTGAAGGATGGGATCGAATCCGACCGTGTCGCGGCAGAGACTCTTGCGGTGTACCGAAACGGTCGCACGGACATCCTGGCTGCTTTGCGCGCACGACCGGTGGCCTAGCGTCGGCGACTCGCGGCGTGGCTCCGTGTACCTGATAACGCCACGCTCACGGTCCAGTTGGTCGGTAGCCTGCCGCTTGCCGTAGTGGTCCTGGCGGCCGTGCTTCTCGGTAGCCAGCGCTGAGCGCAGGGCCGCGTGGTGTCACCACGCGGCGACGCACGCCAGCAGCGCAAACCTCGCGAAACGGCGCCGACGAGACCGCTCGCGTAAGCGGACCACACGAAACAGCGCCGCACCGGTCATGGTCGCGATCCCTCGCTAGAGCACGCGTCGGATGCGACGGCGAAGCTCGCGGGCGCCCCCGGCGGCGACATCCCGCAACTGCTGTCCCGCGTCACGCACAATCGCGGCCACGCTGTCGTCAGGCTCGCTCGACGGCGAGGACGGACCATAGCGAGGGGGCAGTCCGGCAAGCCGACGGGCCTCATCCTCCAAACGTCGCGACTCGGCCAGCAGGTCCTCCATAGAACTGCCCGCGGAGCCCGAGCCAACACCCGAGCCTCGATACGTCGCCGCCCGGTTGCCAGGGGTCACACGCGGGCGCGGGCGACTCCGTTGGGCGTCCCAGGCACGCCGTCTCGCTGGATCGCCCAGCAACTCGTAGGCTTCCTGCACCGCCTCGAACGCGGCGGCGCTGCCACCCGCGTCGGGATGAGCTCGCCTCACCGCAGTCCGGTAGGCGTCATGGATTGCCGCTTGATCCGCGTCTTTCGCCACCCCGAGAACGTCATAGGGATCAAGCCCGGCACGCACACTAGACAACGCTAGCGGACCCAAACACGCAGTCGCATCCCTCGGCCGCAGTCGCAAAATACGAGAGCAGCCACCAACGGCGGCCCCCTCGCCTGCTGCTGAGCGCGATAGGCAGCTGCGGTGACGGCGTTGGTGTCGCGTTCTCAGGTTGGGTCGAGAAGTTGCTCGGCGTATCCGCGCGCGACGAGTCGAGCGTCGGTGATGTCGAACGCGTCGCGTAGCGCAGCTACCTCAGAGTTTGCGGCTCAGCGGAGCCCGGGTGGCCTCGAACAAGGCGTCAATGCTGAGGCCGGCGAGAGCCTCAGCTCGCGGTGACCGCGAAGTTCTGCAGGGTCACGGGGTTGCCGGCTTGCACGAGGTTGCAAGTGGCCTTGATTCCCGTCGGGTTCGTGATCTGCGCTGGCTCCGCCTCGATGTCTTGCCATGTGAAGAAGCCCTTCGCGCTGCTATAGGACTTGTTGAAGCGCCCGGACACACCCCACACGATGTCACTGCCGGAAAAGCCCGCGTGCTTCGGGTAGAACGAACGCTCTGGCGCGGCAGCGCCTTCGTGCACCACCGGACCGCTGATCGTCCCCGACGTCGTGCTCGAGTAGATCTCCGAGCCGTCGCACGTCGTCGGCACGTCGCTCCAGGTGATCTTCACTTTCGTCGCCTTGCCGTCCTTGAACGTCGCTTTGAGCGTGATCGTCCCGCCCCCGGCGACTGACCCGCTGTAGTCCCGCGTCGAGGCGTATGCCGGCACCACGGCGGCAACGCTGAGAACGGCCGCCAGAGCAACCACGCGACGCGGCAGGGCGGTGCTGCGGTGCCGGCGAACACGATTGCGACTCACGTCCTCCGCAACCTTCCAAATCGTCGACATGACCACACCTTTCAATCGAACGTCGGGCTAGAGCGACTGCGCTTTGCAACTTACGGACCGGCCGTTAGATCAACGTCACACGACGAGCCGGCCCTCTGGTCTCAGCTCAAACGCGTCCCCCACCCGCGCACCGCGACGGAGCCCGAACGTCGACTCCTAGCGAGCAAATGAGCGAGTCACCTTGGACCACCGCTGTGCCCGAGCCCGGCGATTTCGACCACGAGCTCTTGGCAATCGATCCGCGCTACGTCGAGCGGCACCGCGGCACCGCGGTTGCAGCGCTGCGGATCATCGTTAGCGTCGAAAGCAGGATCTGCCGCTCCGCAGGTGTCGGTCCCACGCTTCCGCCGTCCCGCTACGTCTGACCGGCGGCGAGCAGACCGACGCCAGCGGCGATGACGACGAGTCCGGCAAGCTGGAAGCGACTCAGATGTTCGCTAAAGAGCAGGAACGCCCCGAGCGCTGCGAGCGCCGCGAACTGCGACGCGAGCACGGCGGCCACCGCCAGGCCGTGACGGGCGCCGAGCTCGTAACTGATAATCCCGACAACCTCTCCGGCGGCAGCACCGGCGACCAGCGGGAATGCGCGTCGGGTTATTCGCAGCGAGCTGCTCAAGCGCAACGGCACCATCATGAAGACGGTCCCGAACAGGCGAGCTGGAACCAGCACCCACAGGACTGACAGCTCGCTGCCCGCGCGACCCACGGCGTAGAGGCTGACCCCGAAGAGCAATGCCACCGGGATCGCGAGCACGGCTGCGCTGACGCCGCCGGCAGACTCGTTGCTCGGGTCTGGGTGCCACGCGGCGAGCACGACCCCGCCGGCGATCGCGAGCAGCAGCACTGCGGTCCACGCCGCGAGGTGTGCGCCGAACGCCACCGCGATCACGGCAGCGATCACGCCCTCGGTAGAAGCGATCGCGCTGATGACTCCCACCTTGCCCCGGCGAAAGGCCACATACTCGATCCGCAGACCAATGACGTTGGTGCCTCCAGCGAGCGCTATCAGCCCCACGGTGCTCGGCGTGAGCTGGGACAGCGGCGCAAGCAGCGCGGTCGGTAGCGCGATCAGGATAAGGCCGAGGCCCATCACCCACGCGAGCGTCGAGGCGGAGCCGATCGAGCGGCTCGCCGCTGTGGCGCACAGCGCCGAGACAGTCCAGCACAGCGCGGCGCCCAGTCCGCCGAGTAGCGCGATCATCGTGCCGAGGTGGCGAGGTGGCGAACACCCTCACCGCGGCAGCGCCGATCGCGCTCGTCGACCACACCGGCGACCGTACCCGAGATCGTGCGGACACAGCCAACGAGCGAAGCGGCGACCATCAGCCTTCCGATCCAGACTGCGCGCCAACCAGACAGTCGCAAACTCCGAAAGGAGCCGCGAGCGCGAACGAGGGTTGCGTTGTCGCTGAGCGCGAACAGCGATCACGTCGGGAGCTTCGGCCTGGGCGCTACCGCGAGTTTGGCCTCGTCTCGGGTGGAATGATGTGGCGGTGCGGCGCTTGGGCCTTCTGACTGTCGTGCTCGTCTGCTGTCTGGCTGTGCCCGTGTTTGCAGCGTCGGCTTCGAAAGTTGAGCTCTGGACCGCACTGGACGGGAACGTTTCGTGTGGCGCAGCGATCCACGCGCCGGGTAAGCCTGCGAGCGAGCTGATCTGTAGCGACATTCGCATTCCAGCCCCCAAGAACGAGGGACCTGCCGATGGGGATCCCGGCTTCGTGTTTCTCGCGTCGTCCGGCCGTGCGGTCCTCGCCCGGACGAGCCAGGACACTTTCGCTGGGACGGGCAACCCTGTGAAGCTACGGGCAGGAACGAAGTGGCAGCTCGGCACGGTCAACGTGACCTGCACGATCAACACGCGATCCGTTCGCTGTGTGAACGGTGAGCATCACGGCTTCACGATTACGAAGCGCTCGTACGCCGCGTTCTGAAAAGCAGCCACGACACGCGCCTGGCCCGCGGCCGTCCCTCAGCGCGAGCTCCGACAACCCGGCGCCTACGCGATCACATGGGCGCCTCGGGCGAGGTTCTACATGGTGATGACGGTCTTGCCTCGGGCGTGCCTCGTTTCGAGGTATCGGATCGCCTCCGGCGTCTCGTTCAGGGGGTACGTCCGGTCGATGACCGGCGTGAGCTTTCCGTCGTCGACTAGCTCGCTGAGTGCGACTAGGTCGGCCGTGTTGATGTTTGCGATAAAGAACCGCAGCCGTTGTTTGATGAATCGCGATAGCACGAGGCCTTGGAGCGGACGGATCAGCGGGCCGAGCCAGTTGCCGGTGTCTCCACCGACCATGACCAGCGTTCCGGTCGCGGTGAGCGCTCGCCGCAGGTCGCCCAACCGGTGGTTGCCAACGCAGTCAATGATCAGGTCATATCGCAGGCCCTTTGTGAAGTCGTCCGCGGTGTAGTCGATCACGTGGTCAGCGCCGAGCGAACGCACTAGCTCGATGTTCCCGGTATTGCACACGCCGGTCACTTCCGCGGCGAATGCCTTGGCTATCTGCACGGCGAAGGTGCCTACCCCACCGGCGGCGCCATTGATCAGAACCCTTTGCCCCGACTGGAGCTGCCCTTGATCGCGCAGCGCCTGGAGGGCGGTGCAGCCCGCGATCGGGACAGCCGCAGCCTGCGCGAAGGTGAGCCCGACCGGCTTGCGGACGAGCTTCTCCTGCGAGCCACACGCATACTCCGCGAAGGCGCCCGCCAGCCCGCCGAACACCTCCTCGCCAACTTGAAACCCGGTCGCCTCGGCACCAACAGCCTCAACCAGGCCGGCAACGTCAACGCCGCGCACGGTCGCTTTGGGTTTGAGCATGCCACCGCCCGCTGCGCGAAGAACGTACGGCAGACCCCTCATGAAATGCCAGTCGAGGGCGTTGACGGACGCCGCCTTCACTCGCACGAGCACGTCGCCGCTATCAGGGAGCGGCTTGTCGATCTCCCGGAGCTCCAGAACGTCAGGCGCGCCATAGTTGGTGTTGACAATCGCCCTCATAGGCTCCTCCATCGACGCAGGGACATTTGAATTATCGCGGCTAGGTCGCTGTCGCAATTTGCGGGAGCAGCAGCCTCCGCGTCGCGGCATCGCGTGGCTCCCTTGCGCGAATGGCGATCGTCAGCGTCCTTCGCACGGGCGCCTTGGGAGCCGCATCCCTTCTCACGGCGTGTTGTGCCGATGCGCCGCGCGGCGTAGCGTTGGCTGCACGATGCGTACCGTGTTGCGGCGAGTCTCGGCCGTTGGGTTAGCCGTGGCGGCCGCAGCGTTCGGGGGGACCGTCGCTGATGCCTCCGGATCGTTTCCGCCGTCGATCTATCCCGCACCGGTGCACTCGCGCGGCGGCGCGCTCGCGACCTGCCCAAACCCCGCGGGCTTGCAAGCGTTCACAACCGCCGGACAGGTCAGCGCGGTCAAGATCGCGCGAAGCTACCTGCTCATCAGTGAAGCGACAGACCTGCGCAACTCCGATCGCGCCTGGTGGCCACAGGCGCGCCATGTGTGGAGCAAACGCACCTCTAGCACCGGAGCAACCAGTGAGGTGACGGCGATCTACGGCTCCGAGCTCGCGTCGCGCAGCGACTACGCGGTCATCGTCCGCTTCTCTTGCGGACAGGCGCTCGTCTCGAAGTCGCTCCTCGTTGGCGTCGGCCCACGCCAGACACACCCCCCGCGTTGCGGCGACTGCGTCTCACAGGTCTTCCTGCTCGACCGTCGCGGACACGCACTGATCTACTACATCCATTGACTGGAGCTCAGTCACGGCAACACGTTCGTGCGTGGTTCTGAGCATAGGCATGTCCGCGTCTCGGAGGCAGGGTCTCGCTTGCTTTCCCGCGACCGCCGCGGTCACTGGCTGCTCTGGGGCATCCTAGGCGGCCGGCTGAGCAACCCCAGCCGCTCTCGCTGCCGCCGCGAGAAGGCCCAAGCCCGTGACCAGGCGCGTGCTCACGAGCAGAAGAGCAGCGCCGGATCAACGGCGCCCCGGGCGTTGGTGCGGCCGGCGTGTGCGAGGCTGTCACAGAAGCTCGCGGCGTGCGAAGGACTGGGTGTGGTGAGCGACGCGGTTGATGATGGGCGGTTGCTGATGGCGGCCGCGCGTGGTGAGCAGGCGGCGTTCGAGGCGTTCTATCGGCGCTGGTTGCCGCAGGTCGTCGGGTTTCACTTGCGCCGCGTTGGGGTTCCGGAGGTCGCCTTTGATCTGACTGCGGAGACGTTTGCGGCCGTTGTCTCGGGATGTGGCAGGTTCGATCCCGAGCGCGGTCCGGCCGCCGGCTGGCTGTTTGCGATCGCTGAGCACAAGCTGGCCGACAGCCTGCGCCGCGCGCGCGTCGAGTCATCGGCGCGGACACGGCTCGGTCTTGAGCGCGTCATCCTCGAAGATGCGGATCTCGCGCGCGTTGACGATCTCGCGTCACTCGCCGATCGCGAGCGGCTGATGTTGCTGCTGGGCGAGTTGTCCGCTGAGCAGCAGGCTGCGATTAGCGCGCGCGTTCTGGACGAGCGCCCCTACGAGGCGATCGCGCGCGAGCTGTCCTGCTCTGAGGCTGTCGTGCGCCAGCGCGTGCACCGCGGTCTGCGCCGCCTGCGTAAGCGATTGGAGGAAACGGCATGAGTGGTTTTGATCAGCTCGAACAGCAACTACTCGACGCGATCAGTCGCGCTGGGAACACCGCAGACAGGGGCGAGCGGTTGGGGTTCGCTCGCTGGCGCTCGCGTCGTGCGCTCGTGTTCGCGCTCGCACCGCTCGTGCTCGCGGCGGCTGCTGCTGCGACGGTGATCGTGATCCGGCCTGGCGAGAGCGCCGCACAGAAGCTCTTCGGCCGCGTCCTTGACGCGACGAAGCACACGCCCGCTTGCCGGATCGTTGCGTTCCAGCACGCCGTGCTCAGTGATGCGGCGCCCGCTCGCGGGATTACCGCGACGATCCCGCAACTCGCCACTGTGCCGCACGCGCCCCCATCCACCGCCGCGCTGCGCCTCGCCGAAGAGCAGGGCGGCACGATCCTCGTGCACACGATCCGAGAAATCAGCTTCCCCGGCGGCATCCGGGTCGTCATGTTCGTCAACCGGGGCCGCTACCCCGTCGAAGCGATCAGCCCCACACAGTGCGAGAACGCTCGACTCGCAACGCTCACGAGACTGCGACCCAGGCCATCGGCGAAGCTCCGCGCGACCGTCGCTCACACGATCGAGACCGACCTCAGCACACGGCCCGGAGTCCAAACCCTCGCACTCGAAACGATTCCGAGCGGACAGCACGGCGCGCCACGATACGGAAGCGGGGCCGGCGCCGGCATCCCTGTCGCCCCCGGCACGACGCTCCCCACCGGCATCGTCAGCCAGGCCAGCGCCTGTTATCCCGACACACCGCACCACACCCCTCGCTGCACACCAACGATCTACATGGGCATCGCCATTACCGGCGCAGCACGCGTAAGGATCCAGCCAGCCCGCAACGGCAAACCCGACACGCCAAGCCGGCTAGCCCTCGTCCGCGACGGAGTGTTCGCATTCACGCTCCCCCAACGAGCCGGCCAGATCATCGTCACCCAACAGACCGCAACCGGCACAACACTCAGCCGCGAGCTGGTCCCCGGCATCACGCCCGCACGCTCACCCGCCACCGGCGCCACCGAGTAACACGCCCGCCACCGCCAACCACCATCACGCCGCCACACCGCCACTGCCCGCCGTGCAGCAATCGCGCAATCCACAAGACAGCCGCCCCAGCACCGCTGGCGCAATCTGGGACCGGCAACGCGCCACCAGCCCGGCGACATCGGCCCGTTGCGCGAAACGGAGCCGCGTGCGTCAGTCAGGCGCGGCCGAGCTCGTCGAGGGCGCGTGTCACGGTCGCTTGGATGAATTCGGCCTTCGCGTTTGTGTATGCCTCGCGGTCGTTGCGAAACTCCTGCGCTAACGCGCGCTTCAACGCGCCGTATCGCTCCGCGGCGTCGCGGTGACCGCGCAGATAGTCGCGAAACGCGAGTTCCTCGCGAAACCGCGGCGAGTCGACCGGCACCAGGTGCAGGTGGTGCGTGCGCCGACTCGGATCCGGCTTGCAGAACCAGTGCATCTCGTCACTGCGATACGGCGCGTACACGTACCCGAGATCGCGCAGCCGATCAAAGCAAGGCCGCGAGGCCCCCAGACCCTGAACACCGACGAGGATGTCGATCACCGGCTTGGACTCAAGACCCGGAACAGACGTGCTGCCCACGTGGTGGATACCGCCGACAACCCAGTCACCGATAGCAGAGGTCAACGCTGTGCGCTCCTCGTCGAAACGCGCGGGCCACGCGGGATCGTAGGTCACCATCCGCACAGGTTCCTCGCCGACGTAGCCGCCGCCACCAACGTCCCGCTCGCCAATATCCCGCTGGCGCATACACAGACGGTAGGCCACCGCACGGCGCTCGCGCGGTCCGACACGCCTGCAATCAGACCAGAGCGACCGCCTCAGTGGCGTCCCTCGTGGTGCCGCCAACGCGCGAACAGCAGCCGCGTCGGTCGGCTCGCGCGCGGATGGGGGCGACCGGAGCCGTCGAAGGATCCGGGGTCGCAGCGCTGGAGCGGCGCTGTTGGCTCCGCTAGACTGGGTCGGTAGCTCCACAGCTGGGTGTTGCGCTCTCGCATTTCCTCTGTGGCCCGGTCTTCCGGAAGAGCCCAAGGAGTGCAACGGAATGGCCAAGAAGCCCTCCGAGTCGGAGCATGTTCTTTCGACGTCTGTCACGACGTTCAGCGATGTCAGGGATGAGATCGCCGCGCGCAACGAGGCGGCACACAAGGAAGCCCGCGAGCTTCGGGCGGCCCGCGAGCTGGAGAAGCTCGGGATCGCAACGCGCCGCCGAGTGAACCTTGACCAGTGAAGTACGGGCTGTAGTCGTGGACGGCGTTTCGTAGGAGCAGCCCCGCACGGTTCTGCGGGCCATGCAGCTCGATAGCGCCCGCGCTTGCGGGCAGTCAGTGGGTCGGCCGGCTTGCCGCGCCGTCAAGTTTGGCGCGTCCCAATACCCCAACGCCGCCCGCGAAGGAGACGTCCCGGCAGAAGAAGCCTTGCGTCACCTCGACGAAGCCGACCTTCGCGTGTAACGCGAGCGATGGCGCGTTGCGAGTGTTGCCCAAGTCCCACACTTCGGGCGCACGCTCGAACGCCCACGCCATGCGCGCTCGCGTCAGGCGCAGCGCGATTCGCGCCGGCGCCAGCGCGCCGCTACCAGTACCGTGCGGCAACGATGAACTGGGATCTGCGACACCGGAAGTCATCGCTGGTGATCCGGCTGCTGCTGGCCGTTTGGATCACAGCCGTCGTCATCGTGCTCTGCGCCACAGGACGTTGGTGGGGCCTCGCGTTCGTCGCGCCCCTGGTCCTCGATTTGTACTTGCTACGCCGCATCTTGGCGGCCGGCTCAGCCGGTAGCGCGGCGCCGGCGAGATCACGCGAACGCTCATCCCGCGAGTAGGGAGAAACCGTGGTCCCAGGCGCCGCGTACGCCGCCGATCTTGACCCAGGCAATGCAGATCACCTCGAGCTCGCGTGATCCCTCGATCCCGCCGAGATCGATCGGCTCAGGCCAGCCGAAGTCGACGAGTATGTCGCCGACAACGCGCTTTGCCTCGGCATCGTCGCCCGCGATCAGCATCGTCGGCGTGCCGGCGCTGAAAGTTGGATCGACGAAGTAAGTGCTACTGAAAGGAAACCAGCGGCCGTTCGCGAGCGGCACTCGCAATTCCGCGATCACCTACACGTCGTTTGCCGTCTCGCGCGTCAGCGTGAGCTGGACGTCGGCGTCGATGACCTTGCGAATCAGGCCCGGCTTCGCCCAGCCGAGGCCGGCCGCGTCGTGATCGACCGGGAAACGCGCGTCGATTTGAAGCTCTGAATCGGCGTCGGCGATCGCGGCGCGCGCCCGGATCGGCAGCGTCTTCCCACGGATGCCGAGCGTGCCGGTCACCTCGCCGATGTCGCTGCCGGTGCGCAGCCCGGTCAGCTTGAAGGTCAGGTACGGATAAGCGTCGGCGTGGAAGAAGTCCTCGGTCCGCAGGTGGCCATCGCGCTTACTGATGCCGGTTCGGATGCTTGCGGATTCGATGCGCAGGTCGCCGGTGGCCTGACCCGTATCCGCGACGTGGAGCGCACCCCCGAAGCGCTCGAAACGGCCAAGCACGGGAAGCAGGCCGAACATGGCGCGGGTATGGAAGCGAACGCGGCTGCGGCCCGGGTCGACGCGCCAGTCGCCGCTGAGTGTGGTGGTCGGGGCTTGGATGGTGCTGGTTTGGGTTTCCATGGTGTCCCTCCATTTGAGTGATTGTTTCGGACCGATGGTCCGCTTATCACGATAGCACGTTCGGACCGTCGGTCCGGTTAGCTACACTTGGGTCATGCGACCGATTGAGCTGCCGATCGCCGGCGAGCGCCGGGCCGAGCGCCGCGATGCCGCGGCCAATCGCCAGCGCATCCTCGACGCGGCCCGTGGCCTGCTCGAGGAGGGTGGCTTCGAGGCGCTGACGATGGGGGCCGTCGCCGCCGCCGCGGGCGTCGGGAAGGGCACCGTCTTTCGCCGCTTCGGCGATCGTGCCGGACTAACGGCCGCCCTGCTCGAGGACTACGCTCGCGAGCTTCAGGACGCAATCTTGAGCGGTCCGCCGCCGCTCGGCCCCGGCGCGCCGCCCGGCGAGCGCCTCGAGGCATTTGTCGTCGAAGTCGTTCGCTTTCAGACGACTCACATGGACACGGTGATGGCCGCTGAGAGCGCTGCGGGCCAACCGACGACGCGCGTCGCCGGCACGCTGCTGATCCACCTGGCGGCATTGCTCCGCGACATCGATCCGGAGCTCGACCACCAAGCACTTGCCGGGATGATCCTCGCCGCGATCTCCCCGCCGGTCATCTACCGCCTGCGGACGCTCAGCGGGATTGAGCCCGACGCGCTCGAGCGCTCCGCCCGCCGACTGGTGGCCGGCGTGAGCTCAGGGAGTCTTGCCCGTGAGCGCGCCGAGGGCTCGGGCAGAGCGCGCCGTTAGGCTGGGCGCGTGGTTGGCGCTGCCCGGCCGGCATCACGCGGGTTGCGAGGGAAACGCCGCGGTAGATATCTCCGGCGGCGACTGGTCGCGGTCGGTGTGTTCGCCGCGGTGCTCCTGGGCGCGCTCGTTGGCGCGCCCGCCCTCGTTCCTGGGCTCGCCACGCGCGGTGCGCGAGTTGTGCGCTTCACGATCGACAGTCGGCTCGTGCATCGGGTGCTGCCCGTGGCGGCGGTGATCCCTGGTGGCGCGACCGGCTCGCGCCGGCCGTTGCTCGTGTTCTTGCACGGCAAAGGCGGGGATGAGAACTCGAGCATCAACGGTCAGCTGTTCGCGGCGCTGGCGCGGCTTGGAAAGCGTGCTCCGGACATCGTCTTCCCCTACGGCGGCGCCGACTCTTACTGGCATGACCGCGCCGGCGGCGCTTGGGGCTCGTATGTGTTGCGCGAGGTGATCCCGCAGGCGATCAGCCGCCTTCACGCGGACGGCGCCCGCGTCGCGATCGGTGGCGTTTCGATGGGCGGCTTCGGCGCCCTGAACATCGCGCGTCTTGACCCCGGCCGCTTCTGCGCGGTCGGCGGCCACTCCGCGGCGCTCTGGCTGAGCGGGGGAGAGAGCGCCGCCGGCGCCTTCGACAACGCGGAGGACTTCGCGCGCAACGACGTCATCGCCGCCGCCCGCATCCACGACCCGTACCGCGGGCTGGCGGTCTGGCTCGACGTCGGGTCAGCGGACCCGTTCCGCGCCGCCGACACGACGCTCGCCGAGCTATTGCGAGCGCACGGTAGCTCCGTTCAGTTCCACGTTTGGCCCGGATCACACAGCCTGGACTACTGGAACAGCCACTGGGGCGACTACCTGCAGTTCTACGCCACAGCGCTCGCCAACTGCGCGCGCGACTGACGCGTGCTGCTAGGGCACGCGGTGGTAGATGAGGGTCAGTCGCGTTGACGCCGGACGCTGCGCATCTGGCTCCGCCTCCACGAACTTCGCCATTTCGGCCTGCCAGCGCTGGTCGGTGGGGTCTTGCTCGAGCTGCGCGATCGCGGCGTCGAAGTCGTCGGCCTCGACGCTGTGGAACAGGTCGAGCCCATCGCGAAAGATCAGCCAGCGCTTGATCCCGACGGCCCGCTGCGCTTCGAGCAGCTCGGGCCAGATCTCGTCGTGCGCCCGCTTGTAGGCCTCCTCGGTCCCGGGTCGCAGTCGCGTCCGCAAGCCGGTGAACTCCGTCATGCGCTTCTCCTCTCTCGCGATCCTCGGGCATCCGCCTCACGGGATGCCTAGGTCGCGAAACCTAGCGGGTCGAACCCGCGAGCGAGCTTCGCTGATCGAAGCGAGCCTCAGGCGATCAGCCGGTCGAGCAGCTCGAAAGTGGGGTGGGGGTCGTCGACGTCACCGAAGTGGCCTTCGTTGCGCACGATCAAGGTGCCACCGAGGCGGTCGAACATCGCCCGCCCCTGCTCGGCATCGCACCCGTAAGGGTCGCGGACCGAGTTGATGAAGTAGAGGTCCCCGGCGTGGGCGCGAATCGCATCCCAGTCGTAGCTCTGCTGCAGGACCGGCTCGTCTGCCGCGTTCGGCGGCGTGCAGTAGCCGGCGACGAGGATCGCCTGCGCGACGGCCGTCTCGAGGTGCTCGAGCAGCGCGAGCAGTAATGCGGCGCCGCCGGAGTGGCCGACGAGCACGGTTCGGTTGTCGAAGCTGTGACTCGCCATGACCCCGGGCAGGAAGCTTGCGATCGGTTCCCGGTTGAGGCCGGGATAGTGCGGCAGCTCGACGCTGTACCCGCGCGCTCGCAGCCGCGCTCCGAGCCAGCCGTACCAGCACACGTCGGGATGGCCGCCCGAGCCGTGAAAGATGATCGCCCGTGAAGGGTCCGCCAACGCCACTACATTCCGACTCTACCGGCAGTTGATCGCGACGATGAAGCAACGGATTGCACTGACTGTGGCGACGCTTGCGCTGCTTGGCGCGGCGAGCGCCATCGCCGCCGGCGCGGGCCCGCCGCCGGCTCCCGAGGGCGTCACAGCGACCCCGGGAGCCGATGGCGCGATAATCAGCTTCGGCGCTGCGAGCGGCTCCACGGGAGCCAGCGGATCGACATCGGCCAGCGGCCAGACCGGACCTGCAGCGAGTAGTCATCCCGGCGCCAGCTACATGGTCACGGTCACGCCGGGGAACAAGCAGGTCTTCGGCGCCGCCTCGCCGATCACCGTTGGCGGCCTCCAGCCCGCGAGCGCCTACTCCTTCACGGTCACCGCGTCAAACGCCGCCGGCACGGGACTTCCATCGGCGCGCACGCCGCCGATGACGACGCTCGCGCCGGCCGCCGGCGCGACACCGCCCGATATGAGCGCGTTGAAGGCGTCGCTGATCTCCTTCTTCGCCGCGCCGAGCGGGGGACCGATGACCAAAGCGCACGGAACCGGCACCGATCTGACGTACACGGACAGCGAGGCCGCGACCGTCACGGTAGACGTGATTCGCGTCAGCCCCGGCTACGAGCACGCCGGCAGCTGCCTCACGCACGCCGCGCCGGCGCGCAAGCGCTGTAGCTCCTACGAGCTCCTCGGCAGCTTCACGAAGCCCGATGCCAGCGGCGCTAACAGCCTGCATTTCAGCGGCCGCCTGGACGGCCACGCCCTGCCCGGGGGCGTCTACCAGCTGCGCCTGAGCGCGACCGCGAACGGCCTGACGGGCAATACTTTGAAGGTTCCGATCGATGTCTTCTAGGATGCTCATCGCGCTCGTAGCGCTCGCCGCGATCACGCCGGCAAGCGCGAGTGCGAGCGCGGTGCACCGCTGCTACACCTCGCAGCTCGCGGTCACGCCGGGTCGCGCCCAGGGAGCCGCCGGCAGCGTCGGCCAGACGGTCCAGCTGCGCAACCTCGCGCACGTGACCTGCACGCTCGAGGGCTACCCGGGGATGCTGCTGCTGAACGCGTCCGGCCACGCGCTCCCGACCGTGGTCCATCGCGGCGCGTCCGTCACCGTCAGCGCGCGCCCAGTGAGCGTTGTCACGCTCGCCCCGGGGCAGAGCGCGGCGTTCGACATCGGCTACGCCAGCGCGACCGGCTACGCCAACAAGCGCTGCCCGACCTCGACGCGCGTCGAGATCACGCCGCCGAACGACTTCGCGGCGCTCACGATCAACTGGCGCCTGCAATCCTTCGGCGGCACGATCGAGGCCCTCCGCTGCGGGCTGATCAACGTCTCGCCGGTCTACGCCGGGTAGCGACCGCGGAAGAATACTGATAGTAACTTCCATTTGGGAGCTACTATCAGAACATGGGAGCAGAAGCCCCAAGCAGGCGTTGGTGGGCACTCGCCGCGGTCAGCCTCTCGGTGCTCGCCGTCGGCCTCGACGGGACGGTTCTGACCGTCGCGCTGCCGACGCTCGCCGGCAAGCTCCACGCGTCGGAGTCTGATCTGCAGTGGTTCACCTCGGCCTACCTGCTCGTGCTCGCGGCCGCGATGCTGCCGGCGGGCATGCTCGGCGACCGCTACGGCCGCAAGAAGGTCCTCGTCGTCTCGCTCGTCCTGTTCGCGCTCGGCTCGGCGCTCTGCGCCACCGCGACCTCGAGCGCGGAGTTTCTCGCCGCGCGCGCGCTGCTCGGCTTCGCCGGCGCCGGCGTGATCGTCATGGCGGTGACCGCGCTGACGGTGCTCTTCGACGAACGCGAGCGACCGCGCGCGGTCGGCATCTGGGCCGCGATGAACTTCCTCGCGCTCCCGATCGGGCCGATCCTCGGCGGTTGGCTACTCACCCATTACTGGTGGGGCTGGATCTTCCTGATGAACGTGCCGGTCGTGCTGATCGCGCTGATCGCGGTCACGACGCTCGTGCCGGAGTCCCGCGCATCTCAGCGGCCGGCGTTCGATCTCCCCGGTGTCGGGCTCTCGGTCGCCGGTCTGACGCTCCTGACCTACGGCTTCATCCGCGCCGGGCAGGACGGTTGGGGCACGCTTCTCGCATTGCTCTCGATCGGCGTCGGGGTCGCGCTCTTGCTCGCGTTCCTGGCCTGGGAGCAGCGCCTGACCCGCCGCGCCGACGGTGAGCCGCTTGTCGACCTCGCGCTGTTTCGCTCGGCCTCCTTCACCTGGGGCGTCATCCTCGCGGCGATCGGCGTGCTTGCGATGCTCGGCGTCATGTTCACGATGCCGCAGTACTTCCAGGGCGTGGCGGGGACGAGCGCGATGGGTTCGGGCCTGCGCCTGCTGCCCTTGATCGGCGGCCTGATCGTCGGCGCGCTGCCGGCCGACCAGCTTGTGCGCCGCATCGGCGCGAAGCTCGGCGCGAGCCTCGGCTTCGCGCTGATCGGCACCGGCCTCGGCCTCGGCACGGCGACGGGCGTCCACTCGAGCGGCGCCTTTCTCGCCTGCTGGATGGCGCTCGTCGGCGCCGGCATGGGGCTCGCGTTGGCGACCGCCTCGTCGGCCGCGCTCGCCGAGCTGAGCCCTGAGCGCAGCGGCGTCGGCTCGGCCGTCCTCCAGGCGGTCAACAAGACGGGCGGCCCCCTCGGCGCGGCGATCCTCGGCAGCGTGCTGAGCTCGATCTACCTCGCGCGCCTGAGCGTCGCCGGCCTGCCCGCGGGCGCCGGCGCCTCGGCGCGCGCGAGCATCTTCGGCGCGGTCGCCCTCGCGCACAAGCTCGGGGACCCGGCGCTTCTGCAGTCGGCGCGTGGCGCGTTCGTGCACGGAATGGACGGCGCGCTGATCGTCTCCTGCGGCTTCGCCGCGCTCGGACTGCTGCTGGCGCTCGCTTGGCTGCCCGCGCGCGCACACACCCAGATCACCGAGCAGGTCGAGGTTGCAATCACAAGCTGAGCCCTACGGCCTGCGCGAGCGCAAGAAGGCGCGCACGCGGGAGGCGATCCAGGAGCACGCCCTGGCGCTTTTTGCCGAGCGCGGCTACGACGCGACGACGGTCGACGCGATCGCGGCCGCCGCCGAGGTCTCGCCGAGCACGTTCTTTCGCTACTTCCCGACCAAAGAGGACGTCGTCCTCCACGACCGCTACGACCCGCTGCTGCTCGGCGCGTTCGACGCGCAGCCGCCGGAGCTCGGCGTGATCGCGGCACTCCGCGCGACGATGCAAGAGGTGCTCGGCTCGCTGCCGGCGGAGGAGGTCGAGCGCGAGCGCCAGCGCGCGACCCTGATCCTCTCCGTGCCCGAGCTGCGCGCGCGCTCGCTCGACCAGCTGGCGAGCACGATGGCGGCGTTCGCGAGCGAGATCGCGCAACGCGCCGGTCGCGACGCCGAGGACCCCGCCGTGCGCAACATGACGGGCGCGCTGATCGGCGTCTCGCTCGCCGCGCTCCTCGGCGCCGCGGCGGACCCGGCGTCGAGCTACCTCGAGCTACTCGATGCGAGCCTCGCCCACCTCGAGGCCGGCCTTCCGCTCTAGACGTCTCGCGCGACGGCGCCGCTACTCGGTCGCGAGCGCCGCGAGCACGTCGATCCGCGCCGCGCGGCGGGCCGGCCAGGCCGCGGCGATGATCCCGGCGACGCCCGCCGCGATAAGCACCGCGACCAGCGTCCCCGCGGGAATCGTGAAGATGAAGCCCGTCCTCGCCAGTGCGGTCGCGGTGAGGATCAGTGCGGCGACGATGCCGAGGACGATCCCGAGGAGGCCGCCGATCAGCGCGATCAGGATCGACTCGTAGCGGACCATCTGGCGGATCTGCCGGCGGACCGTCCCGATCGCGCGGAGCATCCCGATCTCGCGTGTGCGCTCGAAGATCGAGAGGACGAGCGTGTTGACGATCCCGAAGAGCGAAACGATGATCGAGAGCGCGAGCAGCACCGAGACGAACGCGAGCAGGCTGTTCACCTGGTTCGCCTCGCTCGCCTTGAACTGGGCCGGTGTCTGCGAGTGGGTCTGCGGGAAGCGCCCGTTCAATAGCGCGTCGACCTGCGGTTGGACCTGCGCGGTGCGCGCGCCGGGCTCGAAGCTGATGAAGTCGACCGCATCGGTCGTCTGCGCGAACGGGCCGCGTGCGAGGCCGAGCGTGATCGTCAGGTCGCCGAGCAGGCGCGCGTTATCGGTGACGATCCCGCGCACGGTGAGCGTGATTCGACGACCCGATGGAGTGAGCATTCGTAGGCGCGATCCGACGCGGTAGTGGTGTGAGTCGGCGAAGTTCTTTGCGAGGACGGTGCCGCTGCCGTCGAGGCCCGCGAGCACGGCGTCCGAGCCCTGGTCCCAGTCGAGGCGGTAGACGGAGGCGAAGTCGCGCGGGTTGATCGCGGTCACGCTCTGCTTGCCGCTCAGGCCGTGCACCTCGGCCTGCGTGAACGCGATCGCGGTGACGTCGCGGACACCGGGAACCGTGCGTAGAGCGCCGGGGATCGCGGCCGGGATGCCGGCGGCGCTGCCCGACTGGTTGGCTGCGTCGACGATCAGGTTGCCGGCGAACGAGCGGTCGATCGCCTGGTTGATCGTCGCCTTCAGCCCTGCGGCGAAGATCGCCGCGAACGTGACGAGGCCGACGCCGATCATCAGCGCGGCGGCCGTCGCCGCGGTGCGGCCCGGCTGGCGCAGCGTGTTCTCGCGCGCGAGCCGCCCGAACGTACCGCGCCAGCTGACCGCGAGTGAGACGAGCCTGGTCGTCGAGCGCATCAAGGCCGCCCCCGCCGGGGCGAGCCGGCGCCGCGCCGGGCGCACCCAGACGACGATCGCGATCGCCAGCATCACGGCGGCGCCGATCGGACCGGCGACGTTGGCGCCGAGCGCGACCATGGCGACGACGGCGATCGCCCCGGCGGCGAGGCGTGCGAGGCGACCGACGTTGCTGTGGCGGATCGGGTACTCCCCGAGCGAGACGCCTTCGCGCAGGGCCGCGACCGGCGGGACGCGCGAGGCGCGCACAGCCGGCCAGAGGCCGGCGAGCACCGTGATCGTGGTTCCGGCAACGAGCGAGACGACGATCGTTCGCGTCTCGACGACAGTGCCGCTGTCTGGCAGGTCGGCGCCGAAGGACTTGAACAGCTGGTCGAGCCCGGGCGCGACGCCGATTCCGAGCAGCAGGCCGAGCACCGCGCCGCCGAGACCAAGGAGCAAGCCCTCCGCGACGACGCTCCGGATCAGCTGCCCGCGCGTCGCGCCGAGCGCGCGCAGGAGGCCGAGCTCGCGCGTGCGCTGCGCGACCGTGATCGAGAACGTGTTGAAGATGATGAAGGCACCGACGAAGAGGGCGACGTAGGCGAAGATCAAGAGGAACGTCCGCACGAAGCCGAGCTCGCTTTCGAGGTCCGAGGTCTCGTGCGCGGTCTGCTGGGACGCCGTGCGAGCCGTGAAGCCGCTCGGCAGGACCGCCTGCACACGCGCGCGCAGCGCGGCGGGAGAGACGCCGGCGGCTGCCGCGACGTCGAGCTCATCGAAGGTGTCGGCCTCGCCGGCGAGCGCGCGCGCGACCGGCAGCGTCGTCAGCACGACGCTAGCGCCGCCGAAGTTGGCGCTCTTGGCGAACTGGAGGATGCCGACGAGCGTGAACGTGCCGGTGCGCGCTTCGCCCGCGACGCGCAGCAGGTCGCCGAGGCGCAGGCCGTAGCGCTGCGCGGCGTCCTGGTCGATCGCGATGTCGCCGGCCTGGCGCGGGAAGTGCCCGGTCACCGTCGCCCAGCTCTCAAAGCGCGACGGAGTCGTCGAGCCGACGAACGCGGGAGCCGCGGTGTTCAGGCGCTGACCGTCGGCGTCGAAGATCGACGCGAGCGAGAAGATCGCGCCGGCGGCGTAGGCGACGCCCGGAACCGTCTTCACTTTCGCGAGTACGGCAGAGGGAATCGCCTTCGTTTGCACGGTCGCTGTGGCACCGAAAGGCTGATTGGGGGTGACGATCACCGACTTGTTCGAGTTCGAGATCGCGAAGATCGAGCTGAACGACTGGTTGATCGTGTCGGTGAGGATGTAGGTCCCCGACATCAGCGCGACGCCGAGGACGATCGCGATCGCGGTCAGCGCGGCCCGCAGCTTGCGCTCCGCGAAGCCGCGCAGCACGACGCGGGCCATCAGCCGAGCGACTTCATCAAATCGAGGATCCCGGCCTGGTCGAGCGCCTCACCGTCGTGCACGATGCGCCCGTCATCGAGCGCGATCAGCCGGTCCGATTGCGCCGCGGCATGGGCGTCATGGGTCACCATGACGACGGTCTGGCCGAGCTCGTCGACGGCGCGGCGCAGCAGCTCGAGGACCTCCCCGGAAGCCTTCGAGTCGAGGTTGCCGGTCGGCTCATCGGCGAAGACGACCGCGGGGCGAGTGATCAACGCCCGCGCGATCGCGACGCGCTGCTGCTGGCCGCCCGAGAGCTCCGCCGGACGGTGATCGAGGCGGTCACCGATCCGCACCGTGGCGATCAGCCGATCGAACCAGTCCTGGTCGGGCCGTTTGCCGGCGATCGCGAGCGGCAGCAGGATGTTCTCGCGCGCGTCGAGCGTCGTCAGCAGGTTGAAGGTCTGGAAGACGAAGCCGACGCGCTCGCGCCGCCAGCGCGTGAGCGCCGTGTCGTCAAGCGTTCCGAGCTCGACGCCGTCGAGCGTCACGCTGCCGGAGCTCGGACGGTCAAGCCCGGCTAGCAGGTGCATCAGCGTCGACTTGCCCGAGCCCGACGGCCCCATGATCGCGGCAAAGCGCCCCGCCGGGAACGCGACCGTGACGCCGGCGAGCGCTTCGACCGCCGCCTCGCCCTGACCGTAGCGGCGCGTCAGCTCGTCCGCGGCGACGATCGTCCCGTTCGCGCCGGCGGGCGAAGGCTCTGACACGCCCCTCAGGTTAGGGATCGGGCCGCGGCAGGGTCAGGAGAAAGTACGCGCGCTCGCACGCCGAGGGCGTAGCTCGCGCCGAGGCCACCAGACGGGGCCTGGCAACCCGGCGCGAGGCTCACGCGAAGGCGTCTAGGACTTCGTGATGTGGTGGACGGGGAACTCCTTGATGTCCGGTGGCGACTGCATCGTGCGATCACCGAGCTCCGCCATCGCCGGCTGCAGACGCGCGCCGACGAAGCGGTCGAAGTGCTCGCGCGACTCCCAGAAGTCGATCACTCCCCAACCGCCTTCGATCGGCCCGGCTGAGTGGAAGATCATCCCGTCAGGTGGGTTCTCATCGATCTTCATGTGCGAGTGGATCGCGTCGTACTGGTCCTGCGTGCCGCCGTCGAACTTGATGCGCAAACCGACTGCCATCGGGGGTCCTCTCCTTCGCTTGGATGTGGCTGAGCCTATCCCCGCGTCCTGCGTCATGCAAAGGTGCGGGCCGGCCCCTGTCGCCGGCACCCCGCTAGCGTTCGCCCCCGTGCTCGCCGGCCTAATGCAGGACGACTTCCAGCTGGCGCTGCCCTACGCGCTGCGCCGGCTTCGTAGCTACCCGGGCGAGGGTGAGGTCGTGACGCTGACCACCGCGGGCGCGACCCGCGCCGCCTATCCGCAGATCACGGCGCGGATCGACCGCCTAGCGCACGCGCTGCGCCGCCTCGGCGTCACTCCGGGCGAGCGCGTCGGCACCTTCGCCTGGAACAGCCAGCGCCACTTCGAGTGCTACTTCGCGATTCCCTGCAGCGGCGCGGTCCTGCACACGCTCAACATCCGCCTTCACCCCGACCACCTCGCCTACGTGATCAACCACGCGCAGGACCGCGTGATCTTCGTCGACGACACGCTCGCGCCGCGCCTTGCCGCGATCGCCGATCGCCTGCCGAGCGTCATGCGCTACGTGGTCATGGGGGAGACCCCGACCGATCTCCCGAATGCGATCGGCTACGAGGAGCTCCTCGCCGACTCGCCCGAGACGCCGTTCGACTACCCGGAGATCCCCGAGCGCCAGGCGGCGGCGCTCTGCTACACGACCGGCACGACCGGCGAGCCGAAGGGCGTTCTCTACTCGCACCGCGCGATCGTCCTGCACTCGAGCTCGCTTTTGATGACAGACGCCATCGGCCTTCAAGCCTCAGACCGCGCCGTGCTCGTCGTGCCGATGTTCCACGTCAACGGCTGGGGCTGGCCGCACGCGGCGGCGCTGAACGCGATGACGCTGCTCCTGCCAGGCCCGCACGTCCAGCCAGAGCCGCTGGCGAAGCTGATCGAGCAGGAGCGGGCGAGCGTGATCGGCTGTGTCCCGACGATCTACGCCGACCTCCTGCGCTACGCCGACGAGCACCACCCCGACCTGAGCTCGCTGCGCTTCGGCGTCTGCGGCGGCTCGGCGATGCCGCCCGCCCTCGCGCAGGCGCTCCACGACCGCCACGGCCTGAGGCTCCTGCACGCCTGGGGGATGACCGAAACCTCGCCGATGGGCGCCGTCTCGCGGGCCCATCCCGACCCTGTCTCGCCCAAGCAGGGGAAGGCGGTCCCGTTCGTCGAGCTTCGCATCACCGACGAAGGCGGCGGCGAGCTGCCCTGGGACGGGCAGACCCCGGGCGAGCTCGAGGCGCGCGGCCCGTGGGTCGCGAGCGCCTACTACGAGGACCCGTCGCCCGACGGCTTCAACGACGGCTGGCTTCGCACCGGCGACGTCGCCCACATCGACCCTGCCGGCTTCGTCCAGCTCACCGACCGCACGAAGGACGTGATCAAATCGGGCGGCGAGTGGATCTCCTCGGTCGAGCTCGAGAACCTGCTGATGGCCCATCCCGCGGTCCGCGAGGCGGCGGTGATTGCGATGCCCGACGAGCGCTTCGGCGAGCGCCCGCTCGCCGCGGTCGTCCTCACCTCGCCCGCGAGCGCCGAGGAGCTGCGCGAGCACCTACGCCCGCACGTCGCCTCGTTCTGGCTTCCCGAGCGCTTCGCCTTCGTCGACTCGCTCCCCAAGACCTCGGTCGGCAAGTTCGACAAGCGCGCGCTGCGGGCGCTGCGCGAGGCGGGGGATTTGGGCGCCGGCAGTGAGCGGTAGGCGCGCAGCGCAGCCCGTATCCTTCGTTTCCCCGACCACGAGAGAGGCAGCTACACATGAGCGTCGCCGGCAGCTGGAAGCTCACGATCGACACCCCGTTGGGACGGCAGGAATCGATAGTCGAACTCGCCGTGGACGGGAGCAGCCTGACCGGCAGCGCCTCGAGCAACGGAGAGACGATCGAGATCTTCGACGGCTCGGTCGATGGCGACAACGCGACCTGGAAGGTCAAGGTCACGAAGCCGATTGCCGTGACCGCGACGCTCACGGCCACCGTCGAGGGAGACGAAATGACAGGCCACGCGAAGGCCGGCTTCTTCCCGGCGGCGCCGTTCACCGCGGTCCGCGTCTAGTCGCATCGTCGCTCGGCCGAGGATCCCCACACAGATCCCTGGAACTAGCGGGATCTGCGCCGGCACCCGCTGGCGCCGCGAAGCGCCCGTAGTACGCTGACTCGCGTGGTAGGAACGCCACGGGAACTGCTCGAACGCGCGCTTCCCGCACTCGATCGCGCCGCGAGCGCAAAGCGCGCGACCGAGCTGTCGGAGGCCGACGTCATCGCCGCGCTCGCCGAGGCAGCGGGGACGGCGAACGCGCCACTGACGCTCAAGCACTGGCCCGCGATCGCCCCGCTCGACCTCGTACTGGAGGGCGAGATCGGGATCGAGCTCCAGTGGTGCATCTCCGGGGACGGCCTCGCCGGCTGCGCCTGGGACATCGCAAAGCTCGCCGCCGCGATCGCCGAGCACAAGCTCAGCAGCGGCTGGATCGTCGGCGCCGCCCCGAGCTGGCACTGGGAGACGCGCCGGCGCGGCGTCGAGCTCTTCCGCGAGCACGTCTACGTCGACGACGGCCTCGTCGAGGACTACGAGGACTGGTGGCGGCTGTGGTGCAACGAGGTCATGTCGCGTCCCACGCACCTGCCGCGCTCCTTCGCGCTCGTCGAAACGGGCGAGCTCGCCGGCGCGCGCATCGGCCGCGTCCCGTTCACCTTTCGCTACGCGCGCGTCGCGCTCCGCACAAGCACCTGGAACCCCTACGTCTGCCCGCACCACTGGCGCGACCGCCTCTGCCTCCCACGGCCCTGGGACCCCGAGGGGACAGGGGAGATCGTCAAGCCGCGCCAGTCAGAGCCCATCCTCGCGCACTGGGCTAACTGAGTCTCCGATTGCTAAGTCGCTCGGTGCCGTCGATGCCGGCGCCTGCTTCCACGTGCCCACCATCGGAGCATCGTGGACGAACTCCCGTGTGTACCGGCGGCCTTGTCTCTTGTAGGCCAATGCGGTAGCGATGCGACGGTGCCGGTCACAACCGAGAGGGTCTACGCAATCGTCCCGGCAGGGAACGGCTGCCGGGACGCCATCTACCTCGTCACGGCGGCGGGCGCGAGCCAATGATCCCGGGAGGTCGATCGTCCCGATAAGCCCGTCCGAATTGGAATCCCGCAATGGCGCCTCAGCTGGGACACTGTCCGTGTGCCCGGTCTGAGCATCGGCTACGCGCGTGTGTCCACCCAGGAGCAGGACCTGACCGCGCAGCGGGAGGCGCTCGAAGCGCTCGGCGTGGCGCGTGAGCGGATCTACGTCGACCACGGCTTGACCGGCACGAACCGTGAGCGCCCCGGCTTGCGTGAGGCGCTAGCGGCGTGCCGTGCGGGCGACACGCTCGTGGTCACGAAGCTGGACCGGCTCGCGCGTTCGCTACCGGACGCGCGCGACATCGCCGACGAGCTGACCGAGCGTCAAGTCAAGCTCAATCTCGGCGGGTCAGTCCACGACCCGACCGATCCCGTCGGTCGCCTGCTGTTCAACATGCTTGCGATGATCGCTGAGTTCGAGAGCGACCTGATCCGCGCACGGACCCGGGAGGGGATGGCGGCCGCCCGGGCGGCCGGCAAGCTGCGCGGGCGTCAGCCAAAGCTCAGCCGGGCGACAGAGGCGCACCTCGCGGCTCTGCACGAAGCGGGGGAGAAGACCCCCGGTGAGCTCTCCGAACTTTTCGGCGTCGCCCGGTCGACCGTGTACCGCGCGATCGAGCGAGCACTCCAGACCGCTCCTTGAGCAGGACCGCAACTCGCGCTCGTCAGACGCGGCCATGGCCCTTGTGAGCCATGCTGTCAGGCGCCACGCTTTGCAGCCAGATCCACTGGCACTATTGGTCCGTGACTAGGGTATGAACAACAACGACGCTGACGTCGCAGAGGCACCGGAAAGCGACGGCGCGGGCAACCAAGCGGACGGCCGCGAGCGGCCGTCCGGCTCACGCTCAGGCGAGGCCTCAAGCCCGTATTCGACCGGTGGTGGCGGGGTTACGCTCGAGCGCAGAATCGGAGCGCTCTACCTTGCGCAGCTCCTGACCGGCGATACCTCGCCAGAACTTGGAGACGACGGTGCAATCGTCTCAGTGGCCTTTCAGCAGGCGCCACGCGTATCCGTCGACGACCTCGTCGTAACGGTGTCGCGGCCCGGCGAGACTGAGCCAAGCGTCGAGCTGGCAATCGGCATTCGGCGGCGGCCAAATCTCGTACGCAGCAACGGCGACGCGCAGACGCTGTTCGGACAGTACGTCCAAGCCCTTGTCGATGCGCCGGATGACAACCGCGAGCACCGGCTGGCTCTGGTTGTGGCCGGCCGCAATACCCACGCCGAGCAGCTCTCCGAGTTGTGCGCGCATGCCCGTACCCAGGTCGACGCGCTGGCCTTCTTCGAGCTGCTCTCGGAGCCCGGACGCTTTGCGCAAGGTCTGGTCAATCGACTTGAACACTTGAGCGCGCTCGTGAGCGCAGCGCCTCATCCAGTGGAGATGGTGATCGCTGATGGCGGGCGCGGAATGACGTGGCGGCTCCTGCGCCGTCTGTGGGTGCTTACGCCTCGGGTCGAGGAGCCGGACACAACAGATTGGATCCACGCACAGAACCGACTGGCGGCGGTCGCTCGCGGGCGCGATCTTGGCGCGGCGCACCACCTCCTCGACCGTCTTGAGGTGCTTGCGGGCCAGTACGGTCCGGCCGCCGCCGTCGTTGATCTCTCATCGCTCCGTCGCGAGGTTCATTCGCTTCTCGAACCCGGCCAGCGGCGACATACCCGCGCGTGGCTTCTGCTGGAGCACCTGCAGCAGGAGGCGCGAGCGGCGGTCCGAGACGAGATCCGACCGGTTGGAGCGAGCGCCTTTCGCGTGGACCGCACCGCAAGCGCGGAGGCCATTATCGCGGCGACCGCAAATGCTCGCGCGCTGGTCGTGGACGGCGAGTCCGGCGTGGGGAAGAGCTCGCTGGTATTGCGAGCTGCCGCCGAAGCAGACGAAGCCGGCGATGCAGGCGTCGTCTCCCTCAACCTCCGACATCTTCCCGAGCGGCCTCTGGACCTGGTGTCGGTGTTGGGTAGTTCGCTTGCAGACGTCCTTTCCGAGATGAGCGCACCGCTCCGGCTCTTGGTGGTGGATGGCGCTGACGCAGCGACGGAGTCGCGCTCCGACGTGTTCTCGTACGTGGTAGACGCAGCGCATACGGCCGGTGTTTGCGTTATCGCTGTGAGCACCAGCGAAGCCAGCCAAGTGGTTCGCGACATCGTCTCGCAGAGAATTGGAACAGACGACGTCGCGCCATACACCGTCGGCGGCCTCAACGACACTGAACTCGACGAGGTCATCGTCGCGTTCCCTCAGCTCGCCCGGTTAGGCGCAAACGAGCGGTCTCGCGAGCTACTCAGACGTCTGGTCGTGGTTGACCTTCTCGTACGGAGTGAGCCGAGTGGGCTCCCGATGAGCGACGTTGACGCGATGCGCCAAGTCTGGGCCGGTCTCGTGCGCCGGCACGAGAAGCGGGATCGCGGCCTTCCAGATGCACGCGAGCATGTGCTTGTCCGTCTGGCCTTGCGAGAGCTTTCGCGAGGATCAGCTGTCGAGTTGGCAGCCGAGCTGGACGCTGGCGCCATCGACGGCCTGCGGCAGGACGGGTTGTTACGAGCGTCGGTCAGCAGGCCGTGGCAGCTCGTCCCAGACTTCGCCCACGACGAGGTGCGGCGCTACGCGGTGGCCCGCGCCCTGCTGGCCGACGGGGATCCCGTCGCGACGCTTCTTGCTGCGGACGCTCCGCGCTGGGCGCTACCAGCCGCGCGCCTTGCGTCGCAGGCGGTGCTATCGCAGCCGGATAGCTCCGACGAGCCGTTGCACGGCCGGCTCGGGCGGCAGCAGGAGGCGTTCGACGCGCTCGTGGCCGCCGGACACGGAGCCCGGTGGGGTGACGTGCCCTCGGAAGCGCTCCTTACGCTTGGCGATCCTGCGCCAGTCCTCGCGGAAGCGTGGGCGGGTCTGCATCAGGGTGACAGCGCTGGTCTGGGTCGGCTGCTTCGTTTGGTGGACCAACGGCACCGGGTGGACGCGTTCGTGGATCCCGTCGTCGTCGAGCCGATTGTTTCCCTGGTCCTGAATGACGAGACGCCGTGGGAGGACGCTGAGACCGGGCGACTGCTTCGCGAATGGCTGCTTGCCCTGGTTGTGCGGGACAGGCAGAGTGGGGATCCCCTGCGGATCCGTCTGCGCGAGAGCTTGGTGGGGGCATGTGATAGCGCCCAGGCTGATTTCCTCCAACGACAACACCTCGAGACTGCAGCGCAAAGCGCGGAGGCTGTCGAGCCGTCTGAAGAGGAGCAGCACAACGCCGCGCGACGCGATGCCTTGCGTGGCGTTCTCGGTGCGCGCACGCGGAGGCGGCGTGCCCCTCAGCTCGCGCGCGAGTTACGCGAAGAGATCGTGGTCGAATTGCTTGCGCTGCTTGGGCCAGATTTGGGTGACGACGGGGAGCGGCTTCTCAGGCAGGTGGCTTCGGAGGCTCCAGGGGAACTGGCTCCGGCAGTGGAAGAGCTCGGTACCGGTCGCGCTTTGGCGAGCTACGGCCACGGTCTGTTGGCTGATTTGGTGGAGGCTTACTACATCGACGAAGCCGACGGCCGGTTTGGTCTCCACGACGACGGCGTGCGCGACCACCGCGCTCGCGGGTCGGTGGCGCCGTTGTCTGGCCCGTGGAAGGGACCGTTCGCGTTCCTATTTCAGAGCGACTTGCGGCGGGGTATCGCCGTGTTGAACCGGCTGCTGAATCACGCAGCACGGGCGCGGGTTCGCACAATGGTGGCAGTTGGCAACCCGTGGCGCCAGGTTGATGACAACGATGTCTATGGGCTCGGGATCACCCTTCGGCTGACCGGAGCACCGCGCGCGTACTTCGGCGATGACCATGTGTGGCGTTGGTATCGCGGATCTGCCGTGGGTCCGCCTCCTTGCGTGAGTGCGCTGCGCGCGCTGGAGCGGGTGTGTGACCAGCTCCTGTCCAACGGAGCGGCTCCCGATCGCCTCGCGGCACTTCTGCTGGATGGGTGCGAGAACCTGGCGATGCCGGGCCTCGTTGTGGGGCTTGTCGTGCGCCACATTGAACGTGCCGGCACGTCGCTCGATCCCTTTTTGGCGGAGCCGCTCGTGTGGCGCCTGGAGTTCGTCCGCGTTGTGCACGAGGCAAGCCTGCTGGCGGCGAGCTCCGAGGGCCTGGTCGCACCCGAGCGCCGGTCGTGGTCGTGTCGCGAGGCTGCATCCTGGCTGACCGTCACCGCGAGTCCTGAACGGGCGGCGGCCCTGCGTGCCATTGGCGACCGGCTGGTGGAGCATGCGAGGGAGCTGGAGGCGGAACCGGACGCATCGGAGGAGGAAGGCGCAGCCGAATCCATCGAGCCCGACGCCGGCCCATCTCTGAGCACGCTTGCGCGAGCGTGGGCGAGCGCGCTCGATCAGGGCAGCTACGAGGTGCACGCCGAAGGGGACACGACGTACGTGCAAAGTCGCGCGCCGGAGGATGTTGAGGCGTCGCTGCAACCAGGCGCCGAAGATCTTCAGCGCGGGCAGGAGGTAACCCGGATTCAGTGGCGTTACTTCGCCGGCGGCGCGCGCGGGCGGGAGAAGGCACCTCCGCCCGTGGGCGAGGCGCTCGCGCACGATCTCGCGCTGGCCGAAGCCCTCGTCAACGATCCTCCGACGAACTCCGCGACCCCGGTTGTAGATATGGCCACGGCGATAGCGGCCCACGCCGTCGAGATGGTCGTTCTGCACGGTGAGGCGCTCACACCGTCGGCCGCATCCTTCGTCGTGAACGCTCTGATGTCTGCGGCCGCGCAATCGGTCCCCGATGCGTTCGAGTTCGAGGGCAGCTACTTCGAGCAGGGCCCAGATCGTGCGGCCGGTCGTGCTTTGCCGCTTCTTCTATTGCCGCAGGCAGCGCCTCTACGCGGCCTCCTTGACGCCGAAGGCGCAGCGAGCCTGTCACGGGTGGCGGACGCATGCAAGCGTCTCGCGCAGGCCGTGGCCGACGAGACGCGCCTGCACCTCGCTCGTGGCCTGGATGTGATCTGGAGTGCTCCGTGCAGCGCGGAGGCTCCGTGCCACCATTCGCTCGCGCTCGAGATCGCTACCGAGTCGATGCGGGATTGCGTTCTCGGTGCCTGGGACGTTGCGGGCCAACGTCGACATGTGGGGCGAGTGCCGGATCCCATCGCAACGGAACTCGACCGTGTCCCAGACGATGATCTTTTGTTCCCGAAGCTCGACGCCGCAATCCGGGCGTGTGGTAGGGCCGCGGCCCGGCCGAGCTGCGTGCGGGAGGAAGCCGCGGCGCTCCTCCCGCGCCTACTCCACGCGCAACGCCGTGGCCTACTGGCGCAGGACGATCTCTACGACCACCGGGGCACTCATGCTCTGATCGCGGCGCGTGCGCTTCTCGACGTGGCAGGCGCCGGTGACGATGCACCTCTGCACGAGACGATCGAGGCGTACGCGGACGAAAGCACGCATCTGACCGGGATGCTCAGAGCGCTAAACGCCGCAGCTGAGGAGCGGCAGGAGACGGCGAACGCAGCGCGCCGGGTCTGGCCCGAAGTGATCTCGCAGGTTCTCGAACTGAACGCGCAAGGCCATCAGCCGTTACACGACCGGCGCTACGGAACTGGAGCGTTGCGAGAGCTGATGCCCACGCCGATCCAGGAGGTCGAGTATCTGTTCTGGGAGGTCGGAGCGAACCCGATTATCTGGCCAGATCCACGCGCATGGGCAAGCGAGATCGATGCGTGGATCCCGCTGGCCGTCGGGGAGCCGGACTGTGTCGATTCGCTCATTGGGCTCGTGCGCGCGCTTCCGGAGCACGAGCAGGCTTCCTTCGGACTCCCGCGGGTGGCGATGCTTGTCCTTGACCACGCCGACGCGATCGCACGTGGGAGCTACCTGATCTCGAGATGGCTCACGGATATCCGGTCGGCTGCCGCAGACGCCGGCAGTCAAACCACGTGGCAGAACGTAGTCGATGGCCTCGTGGTGGCGGGTAATCGGACGCTCGCACCCTACTCGGAGTAGCGCTGTGGTGTGACTGGCGCGTCTCGCATCGTTGCCTGGTTGTTGTCGACGATCGCCCGTCACTCCAGCGGGAAGCTGTCAGCGGCGTCGTCTCGTCTGGGCCCATTGGCGTAGCGTTTGTCTAGCTTCCGCTCGTACTCCTCGTCGGCCCAATCCGCGCGGACGCGGATCACTGCGCCGGCGGAGGTCCAGCCCCATTCCGCAGAGACAACTTTGTACGCGGACAGCTTGTCGACCAGCGGGTGCCAGTCGGCGAGATCGCAGATCAGGTAATGCGAATCTTGCAATTGCCTGGGAAGCTCCACGGGCAACGCAACGTTTCTCCACGGGTTGGCGAGAACCACACCCATTACCGAGTAATGGGCGCCATCTGCTCTTTCGTCTTCGGCGACGACGTACGCCGTCGGTGCGATCGGATTGAGATCGAGTTCGCGCAGACTGCAGCGTTCAAGCACCGGATGGTCTCGTACTCGGAGGTACAGCGGCTCGCGCACGCCGAGTATCTCGGCGAGCGCCTGAAGCGGCTGCCGGTCGAGCGGTATGCCGGCGAGTTCGACCGACACGTCTGTGTACCAGATCTGCCGCGTCGCGTCGGCGGCTACGTCGAACGTCAGCGTGTAGAAGCCGTCATTGAAAGAGTCGGCGTAGCACACCTCCTCGCGATAGTGCAGCCCCTCGCAGCCGGCGTAACGCTCGTCCCACCGTTCGAGCGCTCCGCGCAGGGTCCGCGTGCCGGCACCGTGCCAGTTGACATTCGATTGCTGGATGCACCAGCGTCCCATGTTGCTCGACCATCCGGCCTCATCGAGGCCGGCGAGGATCTCCAGGATTCGGGTCTGCGAACCAACGTGCACCGGCATATGCACCATCGTCGAGGTCTCGGGGCCAGGACCCCAAGTTGGGTCGGTCACGGCCTGAACGAAGGTGAACACGCCGAAGTCGCCGCCGCTTGTAAACCAATCCAGCCGCTGACCGTCTAACTCGGCCAAGAACATGTCCTCGGGGCGCGCCCCTGGGTAGCGGCGGATCTGGTCGATTGGTTCCCGCGCGAGGTCCACTTTGCCATCGCGCGTAAGCGCGCTGAGTTTGCGGTCCAGCAGCGCGCGCATGTCTTCGACGTCCTCCGCAAGGCTCTCGAGCTCGTGTCGACCGAGCAACAGGATCGGTTGGCTCCGATGCTCGGCGACGGCCTGCACGGCCGGCTGCGTGAATCCCGCGAGAGACACAAGCACTCCGACAACGCCGCTGGGGCATCGATCGAGTCTCGCCCGCAAGCCATCGAGATCGCTGATGTTTGCCTTCGTGCCACGCGCTTTGACCTCAACCAGGTACTGGTGGCGCTCCGTGTACGCAAAGAGGTCAGTGCGCCGAGGCCGCGCAATGCCAGCATCCGAATGCACGGTTATGTGCCCGCGTCGGAGCAGCGCACGAAGCAAGACCTCAGCCGCGCGGCCGCGCGCGGCTGCACCCAACGCATCCAAGCGTTCAAGCTGCTCGCGTAGGTCAGGCCCGACGGACATCTCCCAACTACATCACGGCCGTGCCGGTCCGCGCCACATGCCGAGAAGCCTACGAGCAGATCGCACGGACCGGCGAGCAAGACAGCAGCCACGAATCAGTAGCTCACCGAGCCAGCACGCCCGCACAGCGGGCGCCGTGCGCGGCTCAGCAGGTGGGCCCGCGCTGCGCGGCCTGTTTCTTGCGTCGTGAGCGGTGCTGGACGGAATCGCGCACGCGGCTTCGTGCGGACGCTCGCTCCGGCACGAGGGCGAGCGTCATCGAGCTTCGAGCAACCACCATGACACGCCCGAGTCCTGCAGCTCAACACCGACGAGCAGCAGTCGAGCGACAGTGGCGATCGCTTGCGCTCGTGGTGTGTCGATTTCGCTGACTTCGAGTTCAGCAATCGTTTCGTCGACGGCAGTGTCGGCAGCTTCCCCGGCCAACAGCCGTAGCAGTTGGGATACGTGCCGGTCTAGGGCTAGTGCCCTTGCGCCGTCGACAAGCTGCGCGAAGAGCGAAGCGTCAGAATCGCTTGGGATCGCGTCGTCGTCGGACGAGAAGCGGTTTCGGTATCCAACGGCTCCGGGCAAGAGGTATGTCCAGGCACGATGCTTGAGTCCGATTCGGCGTGGCGACACAAAGTTCGTGTTCTCGAGCACGCTGCGATCCATCTGCCATTGCTCGACCTGTTTCCTGTGGCATGTGCATGGACTGGCGTAGCGCACTACCGCTTCATCAAGCAGTGCCTCGTCCAGCCGGACGAGGGTTCTGTGCTGTTTTGGCGTGAACGCGAACCGGAAGTAGGGCGCGCCGTATCGCTCCATGAGCGGTGCCGAGGCCCCGTATTGCATCGTCGGGCGCTTGTACTGCAGAAGAAGACTCGCGAATCGACTTTGGAGCAGGCTGCCTTCCGGACGGGCGGCACACCTGAGCCACCAATTCGGGGTTAGCCATACGCCGGGCCCGAGCTCGATCCCGGCTACTCGCCGCAGGACGGCACGCGCCGTATCGCCGGGCACGGTCGATGCGTCGTACCCAAGAATCGCCTCCTCCACTTGCCCTGGGGTGAACCAGCGACCGCGGTCACGGCCGAGTTCGGCGTTGGCTGCGCCCGCGAAGGATGCCTCCTCAAAATCTGGGTCAAGCGTGGGCATGCGATCACCGGGCGCCCGGGTTCAGACGACTTCCTCGACAAGCTCGTCGTCGGCAGACTTGACCGACGTTGGCTCGACCGCTTCAAGTCCGACCGGCAGCGCCCAGCGTTCGATAGCCCAAGCCACCAGCTCGGCGCGACGCTCAAGGACCTCGGCGGGCCCCCACTGGTCGTACTGCGCGAGCTCGCGCTCGCTCTTGAGCGGCGCATTCGCGTAGCACGGCGTCGTTTGCCCAGGAGTCCCGCGCTTTTCAGTGAAGGACCTCTTGCCGTAGCTGCTGTTGTCCTCCGTCAGGCAGAGGTTCCCCAGGCTGTGCCCGTAATGCTCGACCTCCTCGGACGTGAAGTGCTTAACCCAGTACGGATCATCAGGGGTCTGCGGGAGGATGTGCTCGATCGTTTTTTGACGGTCCGCCTTTAGCTTCGCTGACCACCTGGTTCCTAGATCATCCTGCCCGACGAAGTGCCGTTCGTACTCGAAAAGGAGGTACTTGCAACCGCGCCAGCCGTACCATTCGTCGGGGTCCTCGCCGAGCTCTGGCATATCCCACGCCGCAAGAAAGTCCTTCTGGCTGACATAGGAGAGCAGCGTTCCAGCGAACTGGCGCAGCAACTCTTCGAAGCTCAGCTCCTCATCCCAGAGCTTCCCGGCAAGCGAGAACAGGGTCGACTGTCCTGTGTTCGAGCGCTTCTCGAAGAGTCCGTAGATCCTGAAAGCGTAGATTTCGCAGAGACGCAGTACTTCCAGATACTTCTGGGCGTCGCCGCCGAGTCGGAGCCTCGTCGCGACAAGTAGCGGCCTGAAAGGTGCGACGTGCTCGAGCCGCACGAGGCAGTCGCTGAGCTCCACGATCTCAGCACGGATCTTGGGTTGACCGGCGTATTCCTGAAACGCTCCGTCGCGGATCGGGCGGTGAATGTCGGCGTAGGCCAGCGACGTGTCGGCCAGCGTCTGCACGAACGCGCGTAGACCGGCTAGCAACTCGTCGTGCTGGTCCTCATACGCGCGCAGCGCGAAATAGTCCTTGACCGACTTGCGTCCGTGCCACTCCCGGGCGTCCGAGTCGTAGCCGACGAGCCAGTGCGTGCGGAGAAGTTGGTTCTCGTACTCGGAATCGTCGAGTTCAGCGTTCGTGAGGTTCGTGAAGATCTTTGCCCAAGCTGATGCGACGTCATCTACGAGAAGGTTTGTCGCAACCTCGAGATCCAGCTTCGTCCCCAGGTAGAGAACGTAGTTCTTCACGAGATCCAGGTCCGAAAGTGGTCGGCCTCGGTTATTCATGACCTCGAAAATGACCCCCGACTCTGCCGAATCGGCCACCTCGTAGAGATTGAGTTTGAGCCGGTGAGCGATCTTGGTGTGAAGGCCGAGGAGCCAGGTCGCCCGCTGCCCGGCATCCTCGGGCGAGTGCTTCTTCAGGTGGTCCCGCAAGAACGCTGCGGCCTCCATGATCCGGCGCTGTGACGGGGTCTCGGGGCCACCGGGCGCTGGGCTGTCCGCCAGCGTGTGACGCTCGAAGTACTCCTGCGTGCCGTCAAGGAATCGAAGCTTCGTTGCGAGCTGCCGGCTTTGATCCGTGATGAAGAGGTACCGCGACTTGATGCCGACGGCGAGTTCTCCGAGGTCTGACGCGCTGAGCGCCTCCCGCCGGATCGCGTCGAGCAACAGGACGAGCGTCGTGAGGCGCTGCTGGCCGTCAACGACATCAAGAACGCTGTGCTCATCACCGGAGATATCGACGACCGACGGCCGATCGGTGTGCTGGAGCACGATCATGCCCGTGAAGTGCTCCCGCCCGTCTGGCAGCTCGTCAAGGTCGTCCAGCAGGTCCTGCAGCTGCGGCTCCTCCCACGCGTAGCCGCGCTGGTAGTTCGGGATCTGGAAGATCCTTCCGCCGAAAAGCTGCTGCAGGTTAAGGGTCAGGAGATCGGTCATTGCACGACGCGTTAGCCTCGCACACTGAGGGGCTCCAGGCGCTGGGGACGCTCGCGTGCGAGCGTCCCGTGCTTCAGTGCGAGCTGAGGATTCGCTCGAGCGCGCGACGGGGGTCCGGGCCGAGGTCGCGCTTGCCGTCGCATCCGTGGTTTGGACAGCGGATCCACCAGCCGTATGGTGAGTGGGCCAGGATCATCGGCGTTGCGCAGGTCGGGCACTGGTACGCGGCCGTGATGTCGTCGCTGCCGTCGAGCAGTTCCATGGCGCCGGCGTCGTGGAGTCGGCGGAGTAGATCGTTGCTTCCGACGAGCTCGATGCGGGTTGCGGCTGCTTCGGTGATTGCGGCCGGGGTGAAGTCCGAGGAGGTGACGAGAATGCCGTCGCCGCGCTGAAGGCCCTCGCGGAGCAGGGCGCCGGCGAGCTTGCGGACTTCATCAACGCCCACCTGCGATGACATCCACCGCTTGCATTGCACGAGTCGCTCTTGATTGCCGCGGCGGATGCGTAGATCTACGTTCCCGTCCGGTTCGCCGTGGCCGCCGGTTTCCTCGACGTCCCAGCCCTCGCGGCGAAGCAGCTCGCCGACGATCTGCTCAAACTCCGCGGCGGACAACGAGCGCAGGCTCGTGGTCTGCTCAAGAAGCTGGCGGCGAAGCCTGGCCGCAACCCAGGGGAACAGCCAAGCGAGCGTGATCGCCCATCCGAGGAGTGCGCCAATGCCGTTGAAGCTGATGAGGCTTGGTGTGGACGCGTGGGTGAATAGCGGGAGCGCTAGTCCGAGGCCGGCGTAGACGGCGCCGGCGATCAGCAGCGCAGCGACCATCGGTAGCGGACCGATCGCGCGCGTCAGCCTGTCGTCGAGCGAGGTCTTCGTGCGTCCTTCGCGACTTGAGCTACTGTCGCTGCTAATGAGCACCTAAGTCTTATCGGCACACGCGCTCGTCCGGTGCAACTCTCCTGGCGCTAGCGTGCACTCCATGGAAGCGTTCGAGTCCTTTGTCGCGCTCGCGCTGGAGACCGAAGGACTTGTCGTCTCGGAGGCGCTGAGGTTCGACATCCCCCGGCAGACGACGTCCGGGCTGCAAACCCACGGGTATGAGGTCGATCTTGTCGGTGCGCGCCAGGATCTGCTCGTGCTTGCCTCCGTGAAGTCCTACTTTGGTTGCTCCTATGTCAAGGCGGGTTTGCTATTTGCGGGTTTGTAGAGGAGCTTCCAGAAGTGTCTGGCAAGGTGGCGTTTGAGGCAGCGGAGTGCTTCGAGCTTGGTTTTGCCTTCGGCGGCGCGGCGGTCTAGGTAGGCGCGGGTGAGCGGGTCGGTGCGTGCTCTGCAGAGCGCGATCGTGTGTAGCGCCCGGTTGAGTTGGCGGTCGCCGCCGCGGTGCAGGCGGTGGCGGATCGTGTTGCCGGAGCTGGCGGGGATCGGTGCGGTCCCGGTGTGCCTGGCGAACGCGGCTTCGGTTGCGAAGCGCTCGGCGCCGGCGGTGTGACCGATCAGGATTGCGGCGGTGATTGTGCCGCAACCGTGCTCGGCGAGCAGCTGCGGCGAGTGAGTCGTGATCAGCGTGTTCATCTCACCGCGGAGTGTGAGCTCCTGGCGGGTGATTTCGTTGATCCGTCGCAGGAGTGCTTTCGCGATCCTGACCTGCGCACCGTCACCGAGTCGTGCGAGGCGGCGAGTGACCTTTGCACGGATGCGCGGTCCGGCAAGGCCGCTTGGGCGCAGGCTGGCCTCGAGCTCCGGGTCGATCGCGAGCAGATGCCAGCGCAGCGTGTTGATTGCCCTGGTGCGCTCACTGACGAGCTGGTCGCGGTAGTCGCAGAGCAGCCGGATCTCCATCGCCTGCTCGTCAAGGAACGCTGCCGGGAACCGCTCCAGGCCCTCCCGAAGCGCTGTGTGTGCGACCGCGAGCGCGTCGATCCGATCAGACTTTCCTCGCTCCCTGGCGCTGCGGCGAGCGTTCGCGGTCAATGCCGGCGGAATCCTGATCACACGCTCACCAGCAGCAACGAGAGAACGCTCGAACCGCCCGGAGACGTGCCGACAATCCTCGATCGCCCACACTCGTTCATCACCGAGACCGGCAGCGACGCGGAGGGCAGCGAGCGCTCCATCGTCGCTCGCGAGCACCGTTCGCTCACCCAGCACGCCACCAGTTGCAGCATCAACCGCGACAAGCGTGTGCGAGCGCTTGTGCGTGTCCACCCCAATCACAATCATCTAGCGGTCCCTTCGTTGGTCATGGCCAATGGAGCGGATCTCCGGTGGACAGACCTCAGTTGGGGCGGTGCCACGCTCCTATCAAGTCACGCCGGCGATCCTCGGGCGGCGACGGGCGACAGAACCAAAGCCGGTCAGACCGCAAGTCGACAGGGCACAAGGAGAGTCAGCCCGCCGCCGCCCGAGAACCCAACCCAGCCAGTCGGACATCACCGACCGCCCATCCACCATCCCACTGAGGTCCACAGGCGTCCACGCGGACGAGGTCGCGGGCACCTCCAGCAGAGCGCCCAACAACCGGCGCTACGTCCTGCTCAACCAGCCCGAGATCCGCAGCCGCGTCCTCGAAATGGCAGCCGAGCGCTTCGGCTACACGCTCGACCAGGTCGAACTCCGTCTCTACGTCGGAAAGTTCGCCGGCAAGCCCGGGACTCACGATGCCCGCGTACGCGAGTGGTGCGCCAGCCAGCACGCTGGCCGCGCCGCCATCAGAGTCGTAGGCGTCGACGAGGTTGTCGCCCGCGTCCGCCAGGTCGCAACCAAGAAGCAGTACCGCGACAACGCCGCCCTCGTCGCGCTGAAGGTGCTTGACGCCGCCGGCGCGCTCAAGCCCAGCGACGACACCCACGGTGGCTAGTCAACTTGCCACGGTGCTGCCGCTTCCGCGAAAGCTCAGCACCTTCAATCGGTCGGCAGCGCAACCATCGCGGAAGCGACCGCGCAGCCCGGCCCGGTCTTGCGTCCTCACCCGCAGCATCCTGCGAAACGCCTCGCGCTAGTCGGGCTCGATCTCGATCGTCCAGGCCTTGCACACCGCGAGTAGGTCCTCGTCGTCGGCGTCCAGCGTCTGCGGCGATCCGTAGCGCGTGAGCGTTGAGCGCCCCTCGAAAACGGCGATGCAGCGCTCATTGTCGAGGGTCGAGCCGTAGACGACGCCCGCCTTGCCGGCCACGTAGAGCTCCAGCGCGATTGTTTGGGTGACCACGCGCTGGGTGGAGCGCAGCTCGCTGATGTCAAGGTGTCGCATGCCGTGTGCGGCGAGCAAGCTCGCATACTTCTCTTCGAGTGCGCGGCGGACGTTCAAGTCCTCCAAGTCGACAAATAGGTTCTCAGGCCCCTCGACGCGTGCCCTTGCGATGCGGCGGTTGGCGCGCCACTGAGCGGTCACGATCCCGGCTACCGGAGAGACGCCAAACAGGCTCTTGAAGTCTGCGATCGCGCGCGTGTCTGGGCGCAAGTCTTGCAGTGCTTCGCGGATCGCCGTAGTGCGACGGCGTCCGAGATACAGCGTTCGAAATCGGTCAGTGGGCGCGAGGCTCGAGCGAGGATCGTCGAACCGACCGTTCCAGGAGAGGAACGCGTGGGGCGAGTAGTCGAGCGGGCCAGTGTGCCGCCCGACCCGATACCAGGTGCCCCTCAGGCTGCGCCTCGGACGAAGGCTCGGGCGATAGGGACGACTCGGGCGATCTCGTCGGGTGTCTCGGCGGTGCGAAGAGTCGCCGCAGGGGCTTGGTCGTCGAGCGCCGAGTTCGCCCCGAAAAACCAAGCTTGCGCGGCGCGGTCGCCGTATACGGCGGCAAAGAGCGCAGTGACGTGGTAGGCCGCTCGGAGTCGCTCACGGACGATGGCGGACGGATTGGTGCGACCTTGCGCCCATTGTCCGACCGCTTTGGCGTCTTTGATGCCAGCGAGATAGGCGGTGAGCTTCTGGCCGAGGTGCTGCTGTAGAAAGCCGGCCATCTCGTCGGCGCCGACGAGCACCGAGCGGCGCGCGATGTCCTCTGCTTCCGGCACCGTCATAGCATCCGTCGGAGCGATCTCCGAATGTCCAGTCTGGTCGATGGCGGGGCGGACCCGATGTGCTCGTGACCTCGCGGACGCTTCTGAGTCTCGTTGCCTGATAGTCGTCGTTTCTGCCGCCATGGCTATACGGTAGCGCTTGCGGGCCTCACTTGCAACCCTAAGACGTAGGTTGTTACGGTAGTTGCTAAGGAGCGGCGGCGGGAGACGCGGCGCTGTACAGTGCCGAGAGCCATGCGGCGAAGCGGACCCTACCGAGGATGCCGATCTTCAAGCCGATGTGGCGCTGAGCCACAGGGATCGAGATGGCCAGGTACTCGTTCAAATCGAGATCCTCAAAGTTGATCCGGGCAAGGCCGGCCAATTGCTGGCTGACTTGCGACCACTGGCCCGACGGCTCGACCTCAAGTGCCTCGCCGTTCCAGGCGTGCACGAGACGGCGTTCCTCGCGTTCGCGTGCTGCGCATTGGAGCAGCGCCTGCCGGAAATCGTCCTTGTTGAGCTGGCCCTCCTCCTCAGCCCCAAACGCGCGGATGATCGCCTGAACGTCGGCGAGTCGAAGGGATGCCTCGAGCACGGCGAAATCCGTTGCCCTGGGTCCTGGGCCTACGCTTCTATAGTCGATTAGGCGCGGGCGGACGTCGCCGTCGCGGGTTGTCTCGATCATGACGTTGCCGCCATGCATGTCGCCGTGGACGAGGCACGTCGGCACCGCAGTGACGAATAGCCCACTGCCGAAGATCGTCGTCGGTGGGAGTCGCAAGTGCGCCTGGCCGAGCGCGAGAACGCCTTCGGCTTTTTCGCTCGGAGCGTCGGCAACGAGCGAGTCCTCCTTCCGGAGGCGTTTGCGAATGCCTTTGAGCGTCTCGTTGAACGCAACATGCGACTTCTCGAGATCGGTGTCCCACGTCTCGTAGACGTAGTTGATTGCTGCTACCGGCTCGCCGGTTACTGAGTACCAGCTCTTCGCGGACTTATCGAAGAGCTGGTACAGCGCGAGCTTGGCCCTTTCCTCCGAGTCGGGTGAGCTCAACGCTTCGTCGAGTGTTTGGGGATCGCTTTCGGGGCTTTGCGCGGCGACGCTGTAGCAGATCGCACCCAGCGATTGATCGACGGCGCTCCCGAGCAGCTCGACGCGATGAAAGAGCGGCACGCCGTACTTGACGAAGCGGTGATAGCGCTCCACCTCGGCGTCCACGTCAGCGGCAGGTCCAATCTTCAGGATGACCGGCGTAGCGGGTAGTGGTCGGTCGGCGTTGTCTCGGCCAAGCTTTACCTTCGCGCGCACGGTGATAGCGGGGCTGAGGCCTTCGCGACGGATGGGAACGAGCTCGAGGGCGATCTGTGAAGCGTTGGACACATCGTCAGTGGACACCGAGCCAAACAGACGCCGCAGCAGACGATCAACCTCGGCGGCAACCTCGTGGTTGATGGCCCGAAGGTTCGGGATACGCTCCGCGCGGGCACGGAGCATGTCGACTGCGAGCTGCATGTTCTCAATCTGGATGCGTGTGGCTTCCCAACTCTCGTAGGCGCTCCGGAGGGCTGCGGCGGCCCAGTTGCGCGGGGTCTCGCGAGCGCCTTTGTGGACGATCGCGGTCAGGCGGGGCTGGGACACGCCGACGAAGGGACCGCAGCGGTCGGTGTAGGCCGTTGCGATGATCGCGGTCGCCTGGGGGGCTCGCTCAGTCATCACATTGAGGACCTCGATGCCGGCGTCCTTACCATGGAGTCGGATGTCGACGATCGCCGCATCTATGTACGTGTCGGTGAGGATGCGCTCAGCTTCCTTAGCGCGCGAGGCCGGCAGCAGTTCCACGTTGTAGTCACGCAGCTGCCGATCGATCTCGGTCAGGACACGCTCCTCGTCGTCCACGACAAGGACGCGGAATGCGTCGATAGCAAGCTCGCGAGGTTCAGCGTGCGTTTCCATCGGCCCCCTCGGCTGGCGCGGGGACCATGAGCGCGACACGCGCGTGCCGCTCGTCAAGGGGCAGGAGGTGAACCTCCCCACCCAATGCGCGCGCGTGGCCGCCTGCCAGGTATGCCCCAAAGCGGGGGACGTTTACTGGACTGCCATCCATTCCGGGGCCGCCGCTTCCGTACACGGGCACACGATAGAAGTTGCAGGCTCGGTCCGCATCCAGACGATCTCGGGTTGGATTGGTTACCTGAACCACGTCATGCGTGCGGCCACCCCACTGAGCCTGCGAAACGGTTACGACTACTGGCTCTGAAGTGACGGGACGTTGTCCGAACACGTTGGTGAAGATGTGGTGCAAGCTCTCGCGGATATGCGTTGCGGCGTCCGCGTCGTAGACCGACCAGGCGACGTCGTCGAGGTGGGTTCTGACCAGTACGAGGTCCGCGACGTCGATCGCGTGCGTGACGAGCTGAGGCATCGTCGCTGGAACTACGCTACGTTCGGATCCGTCGACGTCGGTGTCGGTGTCGTCGAAGTCCCGCAGGCCTCGAGCGCGCGCTTCGATTTCGTCCAGGTTCTGCTCAATCGTGGCACGAAGCGCCGTGGTCGGCGGCTGCTTGTCCATCGCGCTGGTGATCGCTTCGCAGTTGTGGCTCAGCTCATGGGCGCGGGAGATAATTCGTACTGCATAGCCGTCGAGCCGCCGAGAAAGCGTCAGACGGGCGATGGCGATGAGCACGCCCACGTGCTCCGCAAAAGCGATCACGGTCGCTCGTCGCGTGTCGTAGTTCTGCTCGCTTGTGCTCTCCAGGTTCACCACGCCGACGACCAGCCCCTCCACGAAGACCGGTACCGACATCTCCGAAGATGTACCTTCACGCAGGGATTCAAACGCGGCGTCTTGCGCCACGAACGGCACGTTGTGGGCGGTGCCGAGGACCGCAGCACGGCAGTTGATCCCGTCACCGTCGACCTGCTGAACCGGGCGCGCGTCGTTCAGACGCTCGGGCGGATCGGCAGCGATCCGGTAGAGGGCAAGATCGTGCGGCGCCGTCGCCTCGACGCTAGGCAGCGCGGCGCGAAACGTCGCCGAATGGCTATTCGTGAGCGTGCGGATTGTGCGAAGGCCGCGGGTGATGTCGGCTAGCGCGAGCAGCAGGTCATCGGGAATCGGTGGACCCGAACGCGGCGGGTCCACAGAGCTTGTTAGGGCAGCCGTCGGGGAGAGGAGGCGGGTGAACATCTCTGCAGCCGACTCAAGGTCTGCTGTGGCGCGGAGCAGCGCGAGCCTGAGCGCGACGTTTCGGGCGAGAGCATGGTCATACGCCCCGAAGGGATTCGGCTGGCGGCCCGCAGCACCGCCGCGCGCGACTGTGATAACGCCAAGGATAGGTCCGCCAGCGAGAGGTCCCGGCACCGGAGTCGCCATCTCCGCCACGGGTGCAGCCCCCTCGGCCGACTCCGTCGTCGATGCGAGACGCCCAGTGTTCCCGGGGTCAAGGAGGACCGGCCGCGTACGCTCTGCCGAAATCGCGGCGACTCGGTCGCCATCGAGGTCGAGTGTGGGCGGGAGGACAAGTAGCGCGTCGTCACCTGAACTTGCTCGCAGGTGCAGAGTGCGCGCCTCGAAGTCTGCAGCGTAGTACCCGGCGACGTCGCTGCTGGTGACCTCCCGGGCAAGCTCGACGAGCTTCTCCGCAGCGAGGGCCAAGTCAATCTGTTTTCCGACGAGAACGCTGGCGTCCAAGGCTTGGTCGACTCGATCCAGAACGATCGCGTCGTGATGGACCTGGGCCTGAGCTGTGGCATTCACCATCACGGCGAGGTTGGACACGTGCCTGTCGTGCTGGACGATCTTCACTCCACCAATCGTCGGCAGAGTCGCGTCTCCGCTCTGCGTCGTTCGCAGGAATGCAGCCACGGCCAGTGGGGTCCCTGCGAGCTCCTCAGGCGTGTCGAGTGCGATCCATTCAGCGGCCGACCCGATAAGCAACTCCACGTCGCCGCCGTGGGTTTCCACCGTTGCTCGTACGCGCCGGAGCAGTTGGGTTGCAGAGCCTGGGAACGCATCGTCGTCCTGTCCCGTGAACGGTCGAAGAAAACGTCGCGGGCGCAATCCAGGCTCACGACGAAGCAGGTCAGTGAGTTCCTCACCTCGCGCATCCTCTGACACGGCCAAGCAGAGACTCTGCAGCAACCCACGTGGTCCGGCCACGAGTAGCAGAGCCATGTCGGCGCCAACCTCACGGCGAAGCCAGTCAAGAGCGCTGGCGATCGCCTCTGGAGGACAGAACTGGCCTCGCAGGATGTAATCGCTGCCGTTCCATCTCGTTTCGACGGTTGGGTAGGACACGTGGGTATGTAAGTATGCTTGGAACGCGGGGCGACTAGCCGCTGGCGAGAGGGCGGGCGCTGGAATACGCCATTCGCCGGCGCAATGCTCGATAACGCCTGCTATGGCCACTGGCGCGCGAACATCGCGCGTCCTCAGTTGGGGGCGCGAGCAGGAGCGGGCGGCCCGGGTTGCGCGCTCTCGCTCTTGCGTCAACGCGGGAGTGACTGGTGCGCGTGAGCTGGAGTGCGCGCACGAGTGGTCGAGCCTTGGCCGAAGCGCGGGACCTCACGTACCATCGGGCGCATGGCGGCAGCTCTGATTACCGGCGTGAGCCGCAGACGCGGGATCGCCGCGGCGGTGGCCGACCGCTTGCGCACCGATGGCTGGACGGTCGTCACGGCCGGATGGACTCCTTACGACTCCGAGAACCAAACCGAGCTCGATGAGCAGGCACAGACCGATTTTCAGTGCGATCTCGGCGATGCATCCGAGGCGATGCGCCTCATCGCGGCCGCAGAGAACAAGGCGGGTCCGCTCTCCGCACTGGTCCTCGCGCACACCCCGACCGCGGTGGTGGGCTGCTCGAAATGACCCTGGAGGTGATCGACCGGCACATGGCCATCAACGTGCGCGGTTCGCTTCTGCTGATGCGAGCGTTCGCGGAGCGGGTCAGCGATCCGTCTGCGCCGCGGCGCATTGTGATCTTCACGAGCGGACCGCCGCAAAACGGCGCGATCGCCTACGCCGCCAGCAAAGGCGCGCTGGAATGGATCACCTACTCCGCCGCCACCGAGCTCGGCCCGCGTGGCGTAACCGTGAATGCCATCAACCCCGGGCCCAACCAGACCGGCTGGATGACACCGAAGATCGAACAGGCGGCAGCGAAGCGAACCCCACTGGGACGGGCAGGGCGCCCGACAGACGCTGCCGCGCTCGTGTCGTTCCTCCTCTCCGAGGACGCGGCCTTCATCAACGGCCAGGTGATCACCTCCGACGGCGGGCATCGAATCGCTGGCGGATCCTGGCCCCGCTGAAGGCTCCGATCAACCCAACAACCTGGCTCGGACCCTCCCTACGGAGGCCGCAAAATCCCGAAGCAGCGGCGAACCTGAACCACGCTTACGCTGCCGCCGAGCGTTTGAAACGCGGTCGCTGCAGGCCGGAGCTGTTCCGATTGGTCATTCGAGTTCGGCAACGGCAACGTAGTAGCCGAGGTGCAGTTCGGTGCGCTTGAGCAGCCCTGTGTGCCGGTGATGCCATGCGCCCCTTGTGAGGTCTGCGCGGAGCGCGTTCGTGGCGGACTTGACTTGGGCGGCGGGAATTTGCGCGAAGACGGAGATCCCGTCGCGCACGGCTTGGTCGAGATAGGCCTCCGGTCGTTGCCAGAACGCGCCGTAGAACCCGTCGGTGCAGTCGTGCGGAACCGGGACCGGCACGAGTGTGAGATCGCCGAAGATTGCGCGCAGCTCGCGCTCCCACGCGTCCGTTGAGCGGTAGCGCTCAGGGATCAGTTCAGTGAAGCCGGGAAGGTATTCGCGTGTCAGCCAGAACAGTCCGGCATCGCCCGGGTTGAAGTTGAATAGGACCACCCGGTTGCGCGCGACGCGTCGCAGCTCGGTGAGCCCGCGATGCCGGTCGCTCAGGACGCTCATCGCTGCATCGAAGCTGTCATCAGCGAACGGCAGTTGCTCCGCCGCAGCCTGGAGGACCGGCGCCGCACCGGCCGGTCGCTGAGCGATCATCACCGCCGAGGGCTCAACGGCCGTCACCGCACGATCCTGAGGCTCGTATGAGCCCGTGCCAGCGCCCACGTTGATCACGCTTCGCGCGCTCCCGAGCGCCTGCCAGATAGCAGTCTCTAGACGCGAATCCGCGCGTCGCGTTGCCGCGTAGGACCGGCCGATCTGATCGTAAGAGAGCCCCGTCATACGACACGCCTCCTACGGAGTCACACCAAGGTGTCCAGCGTGCTTGCCACCTCGTTGGTCGTCATTAGCTGCACGCCGATGTCTTGAAGTTCGAGCTCGCCGCGGTCGTAGAGGCCGGAGATCGCGTCGCGGACCAGGACGACGCGAAAGTCGCGTTCGCTGGCTTCATAGATCGAGGTACGTGGACAATTCGGAAAGTTGCAGCCGCAGAGCACCAGCGTCGAAACCTCCTGTTCGCGTAGATGCTGCTCCAACGGTGTGCCGAAGAACGCACCCCACCGCGGCTTGTACATCGCTACCTCGTTCGCACCAAGCGCTTGCAGCTCGCCAGACAACAAGAGTGGCGCGTCAAGGGGCACGCTTGGCTCGAGGAGCAGCTCGTCGGCGAGCTGCGAACCGGGCTGTCCGGCGATCAGCACGCGGCTGCCGTCCTCGACCGCGAGGCGACGGCAAAGGTCAACATTGCTGCCGTCAGGCTCATACAGCCGAACGACATGAACGATCGGACGACGCGCCGCACGGAAGGCGTTCACCAGCACGCGCAACTGCGGCAATACCGCCGAGGTGCCAGCCACCTCCAACGCCCCACCGTCGAGTATGTCGCGCTGCGTATCGATAGTGACCAGCGCCGACGCCGCGAACTCGGGAGCTGTGTAGCGATCCGGCGCCATCACCCCGAATGTAACCCACCGCAGCGGCACCGAGCCGGTCCAGCACGGGGCCCCGCGACCGCTCCCACCCTTAGGAGGCGCCAAGCCGGCTTGGCACCAGTTGCCGCCCTGCGCGCGATGAGCAATTGTGTCCGCTTGCTCGCGCTAGACTCGGCGGGCTGTCGTGACTGGCGCAGCTAAGGTGGAGGACCACCGGGGAGCGACGGCTTGGTTTCTTCGCCGCGCGCCTGGGCACTTCTAACGAGCGATCGGGAGGTGCCCATGACTGTGATTGCGTCGGTGGATCGTTCTCTTGACGGCACCGATCCGGTGCTGGCCGGGTTGATTGGTGAGGAGTTCGAGCGGCAGTCGGGGACGATCTCGCTGATCCCGTCTGAGAACTACGTGTCACGCGCGGTGCTTGAGGCGGTGGGAAGCGTGTTCACGAACAAGTACTCGGAGGGCTACGCGGGCCGACGCTACTACGAGGGCCAGCAGGTAGTGGACCGGCTTGAGCCTCTCGCGATCGAGCGCGCCAAGCAGCTGTTCGGAGTCGAGCATGCGAATGTCCAGCCGTACTCCGGTTCGCCGGCGAACCTCGCGATCTACCTCGCCTACCTGGAGCCGGGCGACACGGTGATGGGGATGTCGCTGCCGATGGGCGGCCACCTCACCCACGGCTGGAACGTGTCGCTGACGGGCAAGTGGTTTCGCTCCGTGTCCTACGGGGTGAACCGGGACACCGGGCGGGTCGAGCTTGATGAGGTCCGAGCACTCGCGCGTCGTGAGCGCCCGAAGCTGATCTTCTGTGGCGGCACCGCGATCCCGCGCGCGATCGAGTTCGCAGCGTTCGCCGAGATCGCCAGGGAGGTCGACGCGATCCTTGTTGCCGACATCGCTCACATCGCCGGACTGATCGCCGGCGGCGTTCACGCCTCACCGGTCGGGCACGCCGAAGTCGTCTCGACAACCACACACAAGACGTTGCGCGGGCCACGCGGCGCGATCCTGATGTGCGCAGCAGACCACGCGTCCGCGATCGATCGTGCCGTCTTCCCCGGCCTTCAGGGTGGACCGCACAACAACACGACCGCAGCGATCGCTGTCGCACTCGAAGAAGCACGGCGACCAGAGTTCGCCGGCTACGCCCGACAGGTCGTCGCGAACGCTAAAGCGCTCGCCGCCGCTCTCACCGGTCGCGGGTTTGATCTCGTCTCCGGCGGGACCGACAACCACCTGATCCTGATCGACCTCACCAACAAACAGGTCTCCGGCAAGATAGCCGCCAAGGCACTGGATCGCGCGCGCATCACAACCAACTACAACACCGTCCCGTTCGACCCGCGCAAGCCGTTCGACCCATCCGGCATGCGGCTAGGCACGCCCGCGGCGACGACACGCGGAATGACCGAGCCCGAGATGCGACAGATCGCGCGCTGGATCGACGAAGGCATCGAAGCCGCCAAGCGTCAAGACGAGACAACGATCGAGCGGATCGCCAGCGAGATCCGCGAACTCACGAGCGGGTTCCCAATACCCGGCGGACCGGCCTGACTGAGCCTGCCTCGCGGACGCTTGCTCCTCGTCCTCGTCCATCTTGCAACTCTCGGCCTGGACGACCGTGAGGACGCGTTCGTAGCGATGCCGCAAATGGCGCGGTAAGACGCGGCTGGATCGGGGACGCCGAGTTTCCCGCGTGAGCGGTGACCCCGCCTCGTGGTCGATACGATGATGGCTATGTACCGCCCTGGTGTTGCCCCGGCCCTGCTGTTCGGCTTGGGCTGGCGAGTACCTCGGATCTGACGCACCCAAGCGTCAGATAGCCCTCCCTTCCGACGGCTCTCAGCGGCCGTCGAGTTGCGTCCAGCTGCTGCGGCTATCGCCGCGGCTTCCCGAGGAGACTGTCCACCGTGAGCTCATCTGCCCCGCTTGACCCTATCCACGATCTGACTGCGATCGCAGTCGGACACGAGACATCTCCGAAACGTGGACGCATGCGGTTCGGCCTGTTCGGCGGCGCCCAGGCGCGACGTGGGGACGGCGATCCGGCGCGAGGCTTGCGGGATTACGTCGACACGTGCGTCGAGGCCGAGGCGCTCGGGTTCGATTCGAGCTTCCTGGTTGAGCACCACTTCAGCGACCTCGGGCAGGTGTCCGCCTCGCTCGACTTGCTTGCATGGGTGGCCGCGCGCACGACAACGATGCGGCTTGGTACAGCGGTCATCGTCCTGCCCTGGCACGATCCGGTGCTGCTCGCCGAGCGGGCAGCGACACTCGATCTGATGTCCGGCGGGCGTTTGGAGTTCGGCGTCGGCAAGGGCTATCGCCACTCCGAGTTCGCCGGCTTCTGCATGCCCTACGAGGAGGCGCAGGCGCGCTTCGAGGAGGCGCTGGGGGTCATCATCAAGGCCTGGACATCCAACGCGCGGTTCTCGCACAACGGCCGCTTCTGGCAGTACGAAGACATCATCGTCGAGCCTCCTACTTCGCAAAAGCCGCATCCGCCAGTTTGGATCGCCGCTGGCAAACCGGATTCGATACGCAACGTCGCCGCACGCGGCAGCAAACTGCTGCTCGACCAGTTCGCATCAACTGAAACCGTTGGCGAGCGCCTCGCGCTATTCAGAGCCGAATGCGAGGCGCGCGGCCGCACGTTCGACCCTATGGACATCGCGGTCGCACGCAACCTCTACGTTGCCCGCGACGCCGTCGATACGCAGACGGCGCTGGCGCGACTAGCGCAGGCGCACGCTGGCATGGTCGCTCTATCCCGGCATCCGGACGGGCGCAATCAGTCGCACATCACGGCCTATGCCGGCGCACCCGGTGCGACTGAGGCAAGCGCGCTCTACGGTACGCCCGACCGAATCGCTTTAGAACTCGAAGCCTTGCGCGCGGTCGGCGTCCAGCACGTCCTGCTTCACGGCGGAGAGACCACCAGGCGGAGCATCCGGCGGTTCTCCACCGAGATCATGCCGGCGTTCACTCGCCCTCACTGACAAAGTAGTGATCGGGCTGCGGGCGCGTCAGGTGCGGTGTTGCGGACCGATGGTTGGCGACGCGCGGCCGGGTGCGTTCCGCTGGTGGCTGCCGCTTGGTTTTGCAGGCTGGCTTGAAGCGGACGGACGCTGCAGCGCGGTGGCCACCTTCTGGCGCGCTGCCGCAGACAGGCGTCCTGGGTGTTCGCGTAGCCAGTCCGATAAGACGTCGCCGTGCAGAAACGTCACTCGATCACCGTCGACGCGCTGGTCGGGGAAGTGCCCCCATACGACGACGACTGCTTGGACCCACACGCGCTCGCCAGTGGCCGTCTCGATCTCGCTCTTGAGCCGCGCTGCCTCGCCACGCATCCACGTCCCTACGCGGTCGAGCGAATAGTCGTCGCGAGGATAGTCGCGGTGAATAGCGCGGATCGCATCGCCGTCGACTGCGACAGTGCCGGACAGCTTCTTGGAGTCCAGCAGGTACACGCCTGTCGGTCCGATCGCGACGTGGTCACGGTTGCCGTGGCCGGTGTCGAGATCGTGGAACAGCTGCCAGCCCTCGCGTCGCAGCGGCCCGAGCACGCGGGCGGTCGCGCGTTCCCCCTCGGCGCCGCGGCGCCACTTCTCGACGAACTCGGGAGGCTGGTCACGGACGAGCAAGTATATGGCCGCTGACGCGCCCACCATGAACCCGGCACACCACGCCAGCTGATCGCGCGCAATGAACGCAAGGACGAGGCCGGAAACGAAGACCGGCGCGAGTAGTGGCAACGCGATGCGGCGAATGCTCCGTCGCCACGTCCTTAAACCTGCGACGTAGCGGTCAGTCGCGTACCGACCTGCGCCCGACCGAGCCGCGTAGCTGATCCGGATCACGTGGCTCGTATCGACACCAGCCGCGGCTCGCTCAAACCGCCCGCCAGCGATTGAGGATTCGTGCGGGGCCGTCCCGAAAGCGTTGGCGGGCGAGGGACGGCGCGCGGACCCCGTTCATCGGTCCACCTGTTGTGAGAGTTGGTGGTTGGTAGTTGGGTGAACGTTAGCGCCGCTGCCTCGCGGAGCGAAGCCGCGTAGCGGCGAGCGGAGCGAGGCAGCGGGCGCGTCCTGCTGGGCCCTCTTCCAGGCGGTCGCGAACCGGGCCGGGGCCATCATCGCGAGCGCCGAGTGGGGCCGGTGGTGGTTGTAGTCCTCTTGCCAGTCGGCGACGAGGACCTTGGCCTCGGCGAGGCAGCTGAACTGCTCGACGGCGAGCAGCTCGTCGCGAACCCTGGAGTTGAACGACTCGACGTAGGGGTTCTGCCACGGCGAGCCGGGCTCGATGTAGGCGGTCCCGGTCTTCGCGAAACGGCACCAGTCGCGCAGCGCGTTCGCGGTGAGCTCGGGCCCGTTGTCGCAGCGAATGAACTGCGGGGCGCGGCCACGGGCCTGGACGAGCCGCTCGAGCGTCGCGACCGTCAGCGTCGATGCGCCGGTGGCACTCCATTGCCAGCGCCTCCCGGGTGAACTCGTCGACGATGTGCAACAGCTTGAGGATCCGCCCGTCAGCGGTCTGGTCGAACTGGAAGTCCAACGCCCACACGTGATCGGGGCGCTCTGCTCGCAGCCGGCTCGCCGGCACCGTCGAGGTGCCCAGGCGCTGGCGCTTGCGGCGCCGCTGCGGGACTCTCAGGCCTTCCTCGCGCCACAGCCGCTGTGTGCGCTTGCGATTCAACGACCAGCCGTCGTCGAGCAGCAGCTGGTGCGCGCGACGGTAGCCCCACCTGGGCCGCTCAGCGGAGATCTCGCGCAAGCGCGCACGCAACGCCGCGTCATCCGGCGCGATGCACGGCTCGCGACGCTGCGTCGAGCGATGCTGACCCGCGATCTGACACGCCCGCCGCTCCGACACACCAAGACGATCCACAAGCATCAGGACCGCCTGGCGCCGGCGCGACGGGCTCACCAGTTTCCCTTCGCGATCTCCTTCAGCCCCTCGATCTCCACCTCCTTGTTCGCGACGATCCGCTTCAACGTCACGTTCTCGCGCTCCAGCTCCTTCAAACGCTTCACATCGTCGGCCTTCATCCCGCCGTACTGCGCGCGCCACCGGTGAAACGTGTTCTCCGACACCTCGAGCGCCTTCGCGACCTCGGGAAGCGACCTGCCCTCCGCGAGCAGCCTGTCGGCCTCCCGCAACTTCCGAACAACCTGCTCCGGCGTATGCCGACGACCCTTCATCCGAGTTCTCCTCCGCCCATTTCAACAGGGCCGGTAGAACTCTCACAAGCACCGGACCGAACTCAGGGGAGCGCGCCAACGGCCCCGCGTGTTCCCGGATGACGCGGCGCAAGCTACCGGGCGAGCTGGACGGCCCGGTTCTGTCCTCGCGCGAGCGTAGCTTTTGCTACGTACACGTGTTCGCCCAACCTCGGCGGGCGAAGCGAAGACTCATCCCGGATCACAGGAGTCTGCAATGCCTTACTGCAACCCGTTTCACACGAGCGAAGCCGAGTCGCATCCCGTCTACCACAACAATGCGAAGTGCGGCGACGGAGCACGCATCATCCGCGACGGCCATAAGGTCGAAGGGAAGGGCGTCAACCGCGACCTCTGCAAGAACTGCGCGCACTACAACGCGCTTGGGCAGTAGATCTGCCAGAACGGGCCACGGCAGGAGGGGAGCCTGCCAGCCCGTTCCAATACGCGTCGCGCCCGACGGCAACTACGCGCGATAACCCTCGTTACGCCGCGCTACTCGATTCGACCGGAGGCGACACTCGGCTCGGACCGCGGCCCCGTGGGTGCGATGACAGTCGCTACGGGGCCGTCACAGCCCAGGTACCGTCCGTATCGAAGTTTCCGGTGCCAGCGCTATCAATGACGACACCAGCACCGTATGCACTCGCAGTGCCGGCGTTTCCGCCGTAAGGGTCGTAGATGCCGCTTACTGCAACGTTCGTTGTGGTGCCAACATAGACGCAGAGGTAGCCCGCCGACGCAGTCGGCTTGGTCGCCGAGCCTTGGCAGTTAGCAGTCGTCCCCGAGGTGACGAGCGTTGGCGTTGGCGCTTTTTCGAGCGGTACCGGAAAAGAAATCGATGTGGAGGCAATTTCTGCTGACGACGTCGCGGTCGCTTCGGCAAAGAAGACGCCGGTTTCTGTCTCACCGCCCGGAAGTGCAACGCCGAGAGCGCCGGTCGCGCCAGTTGCGCCGGGCACGCCAGTCGCGCCCGTCAACCCCGTAGGTCCGGCTGGGCCGCGCGTGCCACGCAACGCCTTCCGCACTTTCGGGCTGATCTGACTCTTCGAAGTGATGAGGTAGTGGCGGGCAGCGAAGGCGGTGCCGCCCGCGATCGATAGGAACAGGGCGATGTATGCCACCAAGGTTGTCGTGTTGGGGGGCTTGGGCCCCCGGCGCCGTTGCCACATCTCGCAGAGCCTCACTTTCGACGCTAGTTCCAGCTCATTTCAGTGTGGCAGAGCGCGACCACGCCGCTGGCGTAGATCGCGTATAGAAAGAGAGGGTGGCGCGGACCGCCGGTGTGACGCGGGCTACTAGGCTGCAGCGGTGCCCACCTACGACTTCCCGCTCGATGCGTTGCGCCGGTACGCCCCCGTCCTTCCGGAGCCCGCTGATTTCGACGCCTTCTGGGCTGAAACGCTCGCGCTGGCGCGCTCGCACGAGCTCGCCGTTGAGCTTGCGCCGATCGATAGCGGCCTCGTCGCGGTGCGAACGTGGGACGTCACCTTCAGCGGGTTCGACGGCCATCGCGTTCACGCGTGGCTGCACCTGCCAGCCGCAAGCACCGAGCCACTTCCGGCGGTCGTTCAGTTCCAGGGCTATGGCGGTGGGCGCGGGCTCGCTCACGAGTCGATTCTGTGGGCGGCAGCCGGCTACGCGCATCTCGTCGTGGACACGCGTGGGCAGGGCAGCGGCTGGTCGACCGGCGACACCGCAGACCCGGTCGGCTCGCCGCCCGCGCATCCCGGGTTCATGACCCAGGGCATCCTCGATCCGCACGGGTACTACTACCGGCGCGTGTTCGTCGATGCGGTCCGCGCGGTGGACGCGGTCAGCGCGCACGAGGCCGTGGACCGTTCGCGGATCGCCGTTACCGGCGGCAGTCAGGGCGGGGGGATGACGCTCGCCGTCGCGGGGCTCGTGCCGGAGATCTTCGCCGCGCTCCCTGACGTGCCTTTCCTGTGCGACTTCCCGCGCGCGGTTGCGATCACGCCGCAGGCGCCCTATACCGAGATCACGCATTACCTCAAGGTTCACCGTGACCACGAGGAGCGCGTCTTCGAGACGCTCTCCTACTTCGACTGCGTGACGCTTGGCCGGCGAGCGAGCGCGCCGGCGCTGTTCTCGGTTGGCCTGATGGACGAGATAACCCCGCCGTCGACTGTTTTCGCTGCCTACAACGCCTACGGCGGGCCGAAGTCGATCCTCGTCTACTCCTACAACGAGCACGAAGGCGGCGGGCCATTCCACGAGCAGGCGCAGGTGCGGTGGCTGCGCGAGCTGCTCGCCGGTGGCCCGAGCGTTTGATTCGCCGGACTGCTGACCTGCGCGCTCGCGCTATGCCTCGCGCCCCGCGCCCGGCTCCCAGAGCAGCTCCTCACCCCGCGCGGCGTCGCGCGCGAGGATGAACAAGAGGTCGCTCAGCCGGTTCAGGTAGCGCAGGACGACGGGGCTCGCGTCCTCCCCGAGCGCGACAACGCGGCGCTCGGCCCGCCGGCAGACGGTCCGGCACACGTGCAGTGACGCCGACGCCGCGTTCGCGCCCGCGAGTACGAAGGAGTGCAGCGGCTCGAGCGTTTCGTTGACCTCGTCGCAGCGCGCTTCGAGCCATTCGACCTGCGCCGACTGAACACGCAGACGTTCGCGCTCATCCTCGGGGGCACAGAGGTCGGCTCCGACGTCGAAGAGGTCGTTCTGGATCCGCCGCAGCCACTCGACGGTGGGAGGCGGCATTCCGGGCTGCGTGAGCGCGACGCCGATCTGCGCGCCGAGCTCGTCGACCGTCCCGTAAGCCTCGATCCGCGGATCGTCCTTTCGCACGCGGCTGCGGTCGCCGAGGTGCGTCTCGCCGCTGTCGCCGAGCTTCGTGTAGATGCGCGTCAGGTTGATCCTCATCGTCCTCGTTTCAGTGTGCCAGAGCGCTACGATGCGCCGGTCATAGGTCGGTGGCATGGGAAGCCGGTGAGAGGCCGGCGCGGACCCGCCACTGTGACCGGGGAAGTCCACCGCAGGCGCGTGAGCGCCGGCCACTGGCTCGCCACAGCGAGCCGGGAAGGCGCGGAGAGGATCGGCCCGGAAGCCAGGAGACCTGCGCCGACCGCAAGCCCACAAGAACCCTCGTGGAAAGGGGTTGGCACCGATGAAGATCACCGTTCCCGGCCGCGCTTCGCGCGCGCGCCTCACGCTTGCGCTCGCCGGCACAGCGCTGCTCACAGCCGGAGCTCTCGCCGCACAAAGCCAGGCAAGCGCCGTCCCGAAGGGCCCGACGCCGAACATCACCGTCCGCGTCGAGGGCCTGACAAAGACGCTCCTGCCGCCGACCGCCGTCACGCTGACCAGCGGATCGGTCACCAAGGACGGCAAGGCGACAGACAGCTGTAGCGGCCTCAGCGCGCTCGGCGCGCTCCAGGACGCGACGAAGGGAGCCTGGGGGGGCAGCTGGTCGAAGTCCTACCGCCAGTACTTCATCAGCGCGATCGAGGGCCAGGCCTACTCGAGCTCCGCCAGCTACTACTGGAGCGTCTGGGTCAACGACAAGCCCGCGCAGCTCGGCGCCTGCTCGCTCTACCCGACCGCCGGCTCGAGCATCCTGTTCTTCCCCGACTACGACGGCAAGAGCAAGTCGACCGCGCCCGCGAACGTGCTCGGCATCAGCGGCCCGGCCGAAGTGCTCGTCGGCAAGCCGTTCAAGGTGTTCGTCACGAGCTACGCGAATGCCACCGGCAAGCCCTCACCGCAGGCCGGTGCGAGCGTTAGCGGCGCCGGCGCGCACGCGAGCACGACGAGCTCGGGCGAGGCCACGCTGACCGTCGCGAGCGCCGGGATCGTCGAGCTCCAGGCGAGCGCGCCGAACGCAGTGCGCGACGAGACGGCGATCTGCGTTCACAAGCTCGGAGCGATGTGCCCGCGCATGGTGCGATGAGCCGCAAGCGCCTGCTCGCGGTCGTGGTGGCTGGTAGCATAGCCATCACGACCGCCTGCGGCATCGGCGCCGGGGCCACGCCGACGGGCGCCGCGCTCCTTGTCACGCAGGGGTTCGGCGTGCAGACGCTGCTCCAATCACCTGCGCCGAAGGTCTCCGGCGCGGACACGGTGATGCGCCTGCTCGAGCGCAACGCGCGAGTGACGACACGCTACGGCGGTGGCTTCGTCGAGTCGATCGACGGCCGATCGGGCGGCACGCAGAACGGTCAGCCCGACGATTGGTTCCTCTACGTCAACGGTGTCCAGTCGGGGAAGGGCGCCGCCGCCACGAAGGTCCACGATGGGGATCACATCTGGTGGGATCGCCACGTCTGGGCCGGCACCGAGAACATCCCGGCGGTTGTCGGCTCCTTCCCTGAGCCCTTCCTCGACGGCTACGGCGGGCAGCGCTATCCCGTTCGCGTCGAGTGCACGCAGCCGAACACGAAAGCCTGCACCAACGTCTTCGGCGCGCTCGGCGCCCAGCAGATCGTCGTCGGGCTCGGCTGCCTCGACTGCGCCGCGTACAACAAGTCGCTGCGCGTAGTCGTCGGTCCCTACTCGACGCTCGCGATCGACCGGACCGCCGACCTGTTGCGCGACGGCCCGTCGGCGAGCGGCGTCTTCGCGCGCTTCGTTGACGGCGGGGACAAGCTCGAGCTCCTCGGCCAGACTGGCCAAGTCGTCAAGACGCTCGGCCCCGGCGCCGGCCTGATCGCCGCGACGCGCCTGAACGGCGCGCCGCCCGTCTGGTTTGTCACCGGCACCGACGCGGCCGGCGTCACGGCGGCGGTGCAGGCGTTCAACGCCGGCACGCTCGATGGGCACTTCGCGGTCGCGATCGCAAACGACGTCGCGCAGCCGTTGCCACTGGGCGGGCCGTGAGCTACCTCACGCGCGCAAGCCCGCTGCACGCGGCGCGCGCCGCACCGGCGAGCGCCTACTGCGCCGCGCTCGTCACCGCGATCCTCCTGACCCATAACCCGCTCGTCCTCGGCGCGCTGGCGGTGGCGATCGCGACCGCCGCCGCCGGCGCCCGTGCCCCCGGGCGCGTCGCTCGCTCGCTCTACCTCTCGCTGCCGATGGCGCTCGTCGTCGCGCTGATCAATCCGCTCGTCTCGCGCAACGGCCTGACCGTGCTCGCCCGCTTCGGTGACTGGGGACCGTTCGGCCAGGTCGACCCGACGCTCGAGGCGCTCGCCTACGGCGCCATGTTCGGGCTTCAGCTCGCGCTCACCGTTGCGGTTTGCGCGCTCTGGAGCGCGGCGATCGACCCCGACGCGCTGCTTCGCTCGCTGCGCCGCGTCTCGTTTCGCTCGGCGCTGACGGCAACGCTCGCGACCCGGATGGTTCCGCTGCTTGCCTTCGATGCGCAGCGGATCGCGGAGGCCCAGCGCACCCGCCGGCGGCCCGCGCCACGCACGCTGATCGCCCGCGCGATCACGACGAATGCGCTCGATCGTGCGCTCGACATCGCCGCGACGCTCGAGGTGCGCGGCTACGCGAGCGCGTCGGCCCCGCGCGCCGCCCGCGCTCCGCGCTCGCGCCACGACCTCGCGTTCGCCGGCGCGGCGGCCGCGATCGCAGCGCTCGCGCTGATCACTGTGCTCCTCGGACTCGCCCCGTTTGACTTCTATCCGACCTTCCACGGCTCGCTCGCGAGCGCGCGCACCGAGGCGGTGAGCCTCGCCTTCGTCGTGCTCGCCGCGGCGCCCTTCGGCCAGCGGCGGGGGATCGAGCGGTGAGTGTCCTCGAGCTGCACGAGCTGACCTACCGCTACCCGGGCGCGGCGGCCCCCGCGCTCGACCGCGTCAGCCTGACGATCGAGGAAGGCGAGTTCGTGATCGTCGCCGGGCTCTCCGCATCCGGCAAGAGCACGCTGCTCGGCCTCGCCTGCGGGATCGTCCCGCACTTCCACGGCGGCACGCTCGCCGGCGACGCCGAGGTCTGTGGCCTTGATCTCGAGTACAACGGCCCGGCCGAGCTCGCCACGCACGTCGGCGCGCTGTTCCAAGACCCCGAGACCCAGGTGCTGATGGGCACGCCGCGCGCCGAGCTGGCCTTCCCGCTCGAGAACCGCGGCTTCGACGCGGTCGCGACCGCGCGAGGGGTGGAGGAGGCGGCGCTCGCGCTCGGCGTCAGCGCGCTGCTCGACCGCCGCACGAACACGCTCTCGGGCGGCGAGCTCCAGCGCGTCGCGCTCGGCGCAGCACTCGCCGGCCACCCGCGGCTGCTCGCTCTCGACGAGCCGACCTCGCAGCTTGACCCGGTCGCGGGCGACGAGCTGCTCGGCCTGTTGCGCCGGCTGAACGAGGAGTGGGGGACCGCCGTCTTGCTCGCCGAGCACCGCCTCGAGCGCTGTCTGGCTGCCGCCGACCGCGTGGTCGTCCTCGACGCCGGGCGGATCGCCTGCGACGCGCCGCCGAGCGAGTTCCTCGACTGGGCCCACGGCGCGGCGCCGAGCCTCGAGACGCCCGCGGCGCGGCTCGTCGCATCGCTCGGACTCGACCCCCCGCCGACCGGCGTCAAGCAGGCGCGCGCGACGCTCGCGCGCCACAACCTGCTGCCACCGGCCGGCGAGCCGCCACCGCTGCCGCGGCGCGAACGTCGCTCGCGCCGCACCGAGGATGCCGTGCTGCGCTTCGACGGTGTGTGGCACGAGCTCGACCGCGGACCGACGATCCTCGCCGCGGTCTCGCTCGCCGTGCGCGCGGGCGAGCTGATCGCTCTGCTCGGGCGCAACGGCGCCGGCAAGTCGACGCTGCTGCGCCACGCCGCGGGTCTGCTGGCGCCGACCCGCGGCCGCGTCAGCGCTACGGGCCACGTCGCGCTCCTGCTCCAGGACCCCTCGGCCTACTTCACGCACGAGCGCGTCGCCGACGAGCTCCCGCCCGCGGAGCTAAAGGCGGCCGGTCTCGAGCACCTCGGCGACCGCCAGCCGCGCGACCTCTCGGGCGGCGAGCGCCAGCGCCTCGCACTCGCCCTGATCGCCGCCGACGAAGCCGCCGTGCTGTGCCTCGACGAGCCAACCCGCGGCATGGACCGCCGGGCCAAGGCGCAGCTCGCGAGCGCGCTCAAGGCCCGCGCCGCCGCCGGGGCGGCGGTGATCGTCGCAACCCACGACCCCGAGTTCGCCGCCGCCTTCGCGACGCGCGCGATCCTCCTCGCCGGCGGGCGCATCCTCGCCGACGCGCCGCCCGCGAACCTGCTCGCCGGCGGCTGGTACTTCGCGACCGAGACGGCGCGCGTCCTGCGCGGCCACGCCGGCGCGCTCACCCCCGACCAGGGCGCTGCGGCCCTGACTGCCTGGACAGCGGCATGAGCTGGGAGCTCGCCGCCTTCGGGCTGCTTGGCCTCGCGCTGATCGGCGGCTTCGCCTGGTGGGAGCGCTCGCGCCCGAGCTCCCGAACCGTCGCACTCGTCGCGACGCTCGCCGCCCTCGCGACGCTCGGGCGGATCGCCTTCGCCGCGCTCCCGAGCGTCAAGCCGACGACCGACATCGTCCTGATCGCGGGTTACACGCTCGGCGGCGCGCCGGGCTTCGCGGTCGGCGCGACGTCGGCGATCGCGTCGAACATCTTCTTCGGCGAGGGTCCCTGGACGCCCTGGCAGATGCTCGCGTGGGGGCTTGTCGGACTCGCAGGCGCGGGACTCGCGCGCTGGCGGATCCCGCGCCTACCGATGGCCTTGATCTGCGCCGCCGCGGGCTTCGCGTATGGGCTGATCCTCAACTTCTCGACCTGGGTCACCTTCTCGAGCCACACGTTCGCGGGCTTCCTCTTCGTCGAGGGCCAGGCGTTCCCGTTCGACCTCGCGCACGCGATCGGAAACCTCCTCTTCTTCCTCGCCGTCGGACCCGCCCTGATCCGCTCGCTGCGCCGCTTCCGCGCTCGCAGCGTCGTCGTCTTCGCCTCGCTGAGCCTCGTCCTCTGGCTCAGCCTCGCGACGGGTCTCGCGCTCGCGCGCACGACCCCGACGATCGCACGCCAGCTTGCCTATCTGCACTCCGCGCAGAACAGCGACGGGGGTTTTGGGGGCTGGCGCGATGATCAGTCATCTCAGCTCTTCACTGCATGGGCGCTGATCGGGATCGAAGCGACCGGCACGAGTCCCGCGTCGTTCACGCGCGATGGCCACACGCCGGTCACCTACATCGAGTCGCACCTCGGTCAGCTCCAGGGACCCGGCGACATCGAGCGCACGATCCTCGCGCTCGCGGGCGCGCACGCCGCCCTCCACGACCTGGTGCGCGAGCTCGTGATCCCGCGCCAGGTCAACCTGACCGCCTTCGGGATCCTCGCGCTCAAGGCCGCCGGGGCCCGCGGCCCCTCGCCGACGTGGCTCGCCGCGCAACAGAACCCGGACGGCGGCTTCGGCTACGCGGCGCGCGGTGACGCGAGCGACGTCGACGACACCGCCGCCGCGATCGAGGCGCTTGTCGCCGCGAACGGGTCGGCGACGGCGATCGAACGAGGCACCGCCTACCTGCGCCACGCCGAGAACCACGACGGCGGCTTCCCCGAGCAGCCCGGCGGACCCTCGGACGCCCAGTCGACCGCGTGGGCCGCGCAGGCGCTGATCGCCGCCGGCCGCGCGCCCGTCGGCCTCAGCTACCTCAAGCGATTGACGAGCGCCGCGGGCGCTGTCGACTACAGCTCGGGCGTCTCGCAGACCCCCGTCTGGGTGACCGCGCAGGCGCTAGCCGCACTTGCTCGCAAGCCGCTGCGCTGACGCGTCAACTTTGCTTCAGCTCGATTGCGACTCCGCACATGTCGACCGACGCGCGCGTTCCTGGTGTCTCGCCGGGATCCATCGCGCCGAAAATCCGGTCGCCCTCCTCCATGTCCTCGGCGTTCGCGAAGTGCTGGAGCACCACCGCCGTGCCGTGAGCCTCGTCGAAGAGCACCGTGAGCGCTGTGGCGCGCACGCCCTCCGGTGGCCCGTCGGCTTCCTCGAGCCGTGTCCGCAGCGCTTCGATCCGCTCCGCGCTCACGTCCGTGAATCTGACAACGCGCACGTTCATCGCCACCCTCTTTCTCCTGGCCGCCTCGCTTTCGGGCACGACGCTACAGCGCTCCGCGGGCCCGCGCAAGCCGGCGGCTCAGGCGGCGGCGCGCAGCTCGGCGAGCGCCTCCTGATCGTTCGCCGCGGTGCGCTGGAAGCGCGAGATTCGCAGCGGCACGTCGACCCACACGAAGCTCCCGAGCTCCGGTTCGCGCAGCGACTCAACCGTGGCTCCGAGCGACGCGAACAGCGCGTCGCTCGGCCGAGCGCGATGCTCGCGTGTGCGTGCGCGTCGGTTCGCACGTCCGCGTTCGCGGCGTTGGCGACGACCGCCGGCTCGACGCCGAGCCCGGTGTCGCTGACCTCGATCCGAACGAGCGCGCCGTTGCGCGTCGCGCCGCGCAGGCGGACGCAGACCGCGACGCCGCCCTCCGCCGTTGCAGCGATCGCCGAGTGGACGAGCCGCTCGAGTGCCGTGTGCAGGCGAGCCGGCTGGCCGTGGACCCATTCGGGGAGGTCGGGCGCGAGGTCGACATCAAGCCCGACCCGCTTCGCGCGCGCGTAGGGCTGGCACTGGAGCACGGGCTTCAACGGTGCTGCCCGACCTGCCAGGAGCCCGCGGCGCTCCACGACGAGGCGGCTACACTCGCGTGAGTGCCCAAGTACCTGTTCGAGGTCAGCTATACCGTCGATGGGGCGAAGGGCGTCCTCGCGCACGGCGGTAGCGCGCGACGCGAAGCGATTCGCGAATCGGTCGAGCAGGCCGGCGGGCACCTCGAGGCCTTCTACTTCGCCTTCGGGGGGACCGACGCGTACGTCATCGCCGAGCACGACGGCAACATCACCGCCGCTGCGCAGGCGCTCGCCGTCGCCGCATCCGGCGCGGCAACGCTGCGCACGGTCGTCTTGCTGACGCCCGAGGAGCTCGACGCCGCGAGCGCCCAGCAGGTCGCCTACCGCCCACCGGTCAGCTCCTGAGCGCCTCCACGTCGAGCGCGGCGAGCCGCTCGCGGTCGGCGAGCACGTCCACCGCGACGATGCGCCCGTCGACGACCGTGAACGCCATCAGCGAGAACGGTCGGCCGTTCTCCAGCGACAGCGCTCCGGCGATCCCGTTGACGAGCACCGGCACGAGCTCGTAGCCGGCCGCCGCGCCCGCGCGCGCAGCCTTGATGACGCGCTCCGGCCCTTCGAGTCGCAGGGGCTTGCGCTTCGGTCCGAAGTCGGCGCGAAGGACGATCTGCGGGTCGAGCAGCGTGACGAGCCGCTCGAGATCGCCGCCGCGCGCCGCCGCAAAGAAGGCATCGACGACCTCGCGCTGGCGCCGGCGGTCGGCGTCCGGGGTTGGGGCGCTCCCGCGCACGCGCCGGCGCGCCCTGCTCGCGAGCTGGCGTGTCGCTTCGGGCGAGCGCTCGAGCATGCCCGCGATCTCCTCGAAGGGGATCGCGAACATGTCGCGCAACACGAATGCGACGCGCTCGGCTGGGCTCAGCGTGTCGAGGATGACGAGCAGCGCCACGCCCACCGCATCGGCCAGCAGCGCCTCGTGCTCGGGGTCCGTTTCGCTCGGCCGCGTCACGATCAGCTCGGGCACGGCGTAGTCGGGCAGCGGCTCCTCGCGCCGTGCGCGGCGCGAACGCAAGACGTTCAGGCAGACGCGCCCGAGTACGGTCGTCAGCCAGCCGTCGAGGTTCTCGATCTCCTGGGCGTCGCTGCGCGCGAGGCGCAGCCAGGTCTCCTGGATGGCGTCCTCGGCCTCGCTGGGCGAGCCGAGCATCCGGTAGGCGAGCGTGCGCAGCCGCGGGCGCAGCTCCTCGAAGCGGCTCGCCAGCACGTCCTCATCGCCCATGTCACGTCTCCTTGCTCGCGGGTGTCAAGCGATTGACCCCAGCAATACCCGCGATGTGACAGGAGAAGAAGATGGCACGAATCAACGGCGTCACGCCCGAGCAGGCCGGCCCCGGTCTCAGGCTCATCTACCGCCTCGCTCGCCGCGGCCTGCCGAAGCTCACCGGGACGGCGCCCGACGGCGCGCTCGCGTCGCTCCAGGTGTACGCGCTCCAGCCAAAGCTGCTGCGCGCGATCGGCATGCTCGAGGGCGCGAACTCGAAGCTCAACGGGGTCGACCGACGCCTCAAGAACATCGCGCGCCTGCGCGCCGCGACGATGACGGGCTGCGAGTACTGCATCGACATCGGCTCGCAGATCTCGCGCCACTCGGGCTTGCCTGACGAGCAGCTCCTGGACCTCCACCGCTACCGCGAGAGCGAGCGCTTCAGCGAGCTCGAGAAGCTCGTGCTCGACTTCGCGACCGCCATGAGCCGGACGCCGGTCGAGGTGTCAGACGAGCTCTTCGCCGCGCTGCGCGAGCACTTCGACGAGCGCCAGCTCGTCGAGCTGGCCGCGTTCATCGCCCTCGAGAACATGGTCGGCCGCTTCAACCACGCCTTCGCGATCGGCGCGCCCGGTTTCAGCGAGGGCATGGTCTGCGCGCGGCCCGAGCCGGCGCTCCGCGCTGCGTGAGCTCGTGGCCTGATCGCCGCTGCTCGGGTAGTTCACGATCGCGTTGACCGGTTGGCCGCAGAGCCCCTGCGGCTTTCCCACGACCGTCAATCGCGTGCGCAACATATGGTTAGGCGCGATGCTCGTCGCGGTGCCGAAGGAAACGACCCCCGGGGAGCGCCGCGTGGCGCTCGTCCCGGAAGTGGTCAAGCGGCTCAGCGGACATGGCGTCGAGGTGCTCGTCGAGTCGGGCGCCGGCGAGGCCGCGATGATCCCGGACTCGCTTTACGAGCAAGCCGGCGCGACGCTCGGCGACGGCGCAAAGGTCTGGTCCTCGCCGCTAGTCGTCAAGGTCCAGCCGCCAAGCGCGGCCGAGGTTGCGAAGCTGAGCGCGGGCACCGTCCTGATCGGGTTCCTCGCGCCGCTCGCGAGCCCGGAGACGACGAAGGCGCTCGCCGAGCGCAAGGTCACAGCGTTCGCGATGGAGTCGATCCCCCGCATCTCGCGCGCGCAGACGATGGACGCGCTGTCCTCGCAGAGCAACGTCGCCGGCTATCGCGCGGCGCTGCTCGGCGCCGAGCAGATCGGCCGCTTCTTCCCGATGCTGACGACCGCGGCGGGCACGATCCCGCCCGCGAAGGTGCTCGTGCTCGGCGTCGGCGTGGCCGGACTGCAGGCGCTCGCGACAGCGCGCCGCCTGGGCGCGCAGACGACGGGCTACGACGTGCGGCCCGAGGTCGAGGAGCAGGTTCGCTCGCTCGGGGCGAGCTGGCTCGATCTCGGCATCGAGGCGGTCGGCGAGGGCGGCTACGCACGCGAGCTGACCAGCGCGGAGAAGGCGCAGCAGCAGGAGGCGCTGACCGACGCGATCAAGACCTTCGACATCGTGATCACCACCGCGCTCGTGCCCGGCCGGCCGGCGCCGAAGCTCGTCACGGCAGCAGCCGTCGAAGGCATGAAGGCGGGCTCCGTGATCGTCGACATGGCCGGTGAGACCGGTGGCAACTGCGAGCTCACCAAGCCCGGTGAGACTGCGGTCGCCCACGATGTCACGATCGTCTCGCCACTGAACCTCCCGGCCTCGATGCCGGAGCACGCCTCGGCGCTCTACGCGCGCAACATCCAGGCGCTGCTCGAGCTGATGATCGGCGAGGAGGGTGATCTCGCGCTCGACTTCGCGGACGAGATCATCGCCGGCGCCTGCATCACGCGCGATGGAGAGGTCGTAAACGCCGCCGCCAAGGCGCTCGTAGGGGCCGCCAACTAGTGCTGATCACGAACCTGACGATCCTCGTGCTCGCCGGGTTCGTCGGATACGCGGTAATTTCGAAGATCCCGAACACGTTGCATACGCCGCTGATGAGCGGCACCAACGCGATTCACGGGATCGTCCTGCTCGGCGGGCTGATCGTCATTGCGCTCTCAGGCAACGGCGTCTTCAACAAGGTGCTGCTCGTAATCGCGATCGCCTTCGGCACGATCAACATCGTCGGCGGCTTCCTCGTCACCGACCGGATGCTCGAGATGTTCAAGCGTAAGCCGCAGCGGCCCAAGGACGGTGAGGAGGAGTGACCACCGTCGCGACGAGCTTCATCCACAACCTGAACTTCCTCCACGTCCTCTACATCGTGGCGTTCGCCCTCTTCATCTACGGGATGACGGGGCTGACCGGGCCGCGGACCGCCGTGCGCGGTAACCGCATCGCGGCGGTCGGCATGGCGATCGCGATCGTCGCGACGCTGCTCTTGCCGGGCGAGCGCGAGTGGCTGCTGATCGTCATCGGCATCGTGATCGGAACGCTCGTCGGCGTGCCGGCGGCGCGCAAGGTGCGGATGACCGCGATGCCGCAGATGGTCGCGCTTTTCAACGGCGTCGGCGGCGGGGCCGTCTTTCTGATCGCATGGGCAGAGTTCCGGCGGACCGGCGGTTACGCGCACTTGGCCACCTATGTCGTGGTCTTCAGCCTGTTCGCGGCGATCGTCGGCTCGATCAGCTTCTGGGGCTCGAACATCGCCTTCGGCAAGCTCCAGGAGCTCATCCCCGGGCGCCCGATCACGCTCGGCAAGTCCCAGCAGCTCGTCAATCTGCTCTTGCTCGCGGGCGCGGTCCTGCTCGCCGGGCTCGTCGCCGGCGGCTCGCACTCAGAAGCGGAGTTCATCGGGATGCTCGTGCTCGCGGCGATTCTCGGCAACGCGGTGGTGCTGCCGATCGGCGGCGCAGACATGCCGGTCGTGATCTCGATGCTCAACGCCTTCACCGGCCTCTCGGCGGCCGCGACGGGAGTCGCGCTCAACAACCCGGCGCTGATCGTCGCCGGGATGATCGTCGGCGCCTCGGGCACGATCCTCACGAACCTGATGGCGGTCGCGATGAACCGCTCGATCCCGGCGATCGTCGCCGGCGGCTTCGGCGGGACCGGCGTGGTCGAGGGCGCGAGCGGCGCCGGCGCCTACGCGACCACCGTCCGCTCTGTCAGCGCAGCTGACGTCGCGATCCAACTTGCTTATGCGCGCCTCGTGATCGTCGTCCCCGGCTACGGCATGGCCGTCGCCCAGGCCCAGCACGCCGTCGCCGAGCTGGCGAAGGCGCTCCAGAAGCGCGGCGTCGAGGTTCGCTACGCGGTGCACCCGGTCGCCGGCCGGATGCCGGGCCACATGAACGTGCTGCTCGCGGAGGCCGATGTGCCCTACGACCAGCTCAAGGACATGGACGACATCAACCCCGAGTTCTCGCGCGCCGACGTGGCACTCGTGATCGGCGCGAACGACGTCACCAACCCGGCGGCGAAGACCAACCCGGCCTCGCCGATCTACGGCATGCCGATCCTCGACGTCGAAAACGCTCACCAGGTGGTCGTGATCAAGCGGTCGATGAACCCGGGCTTCGCGGGGATCGAGAACGAGCTCTACTTCCGCCCGAACACGGCGATGCTCTTCGGCGACGCCAAGGGCGCCGTCAGCGACATCACCGGCGAGCTGTCGGACATCTAGCGCGCCGGGCGGGCGGGCCGGATCGAGCCGCTCGCTAAGCTCTGCAGCGTGCGCCAGCGAGTCACCCTCGTGACGCTCGGAGTCCGCGACCTCCAGCGGGCGCGCGCCTTCTACGAGGCGCTCGGCTGGCAGAGCGGAGCCGGCCCGGACGACCACGTCGTCTTCTTTCAGACGGGCGACATGGTGCTCGGACTGTGGGACCGGGGGCGTCTGGCCGAGGACTCGTGCGTCGAGGACGCGGGCGGTTGGGGCGGCGTCACCCTGGCGCTGAACCTCGAATCCTCGACGGCTGTCGATGCGGTCCTCGAGCAGGCGCGCGCCGCCGGTGCGCGGATCGGACGCCCTGGCTCGACCGCCTTCTGGGGCGGCTACAGCGGCGTCTTCATCGACCCCGAGGGGCACCCGTGGGAGGTCGCCCACAACCCGCACTGGACGCTCACCAGCGAGGGCGGCATCAAGCTCGGATAGTTCGCGGCGCGCGCACAAGGCGCAGCGTCCCGGCCGTGGTGCGTGGCACACTGGTGCTTCCGTGATCGCCCGCTCCGACGCACTCAAGGCGCTCGCCACCGAGCGCTTCGATGTGGTGGTGATCGGCGGCGGGATCACCGGCGCCGGCGTCGCCCTCGATGCCGCTTCGCGCGGCTACAGCGTCGCACTGCTCGAGCGCGACGACTACGCCTGCGGCACATCGAGCCGCTCGAGCAAGCTCGTCCACGGCGGCCTGCGCTACCTGCGCCAGTTCGAGCTGGGTCTCGTGCGCGAAGCGCTCGTCGAGCGCCAGCTGCTCGTCACGCTCGCCCCGCACCTCGTCAGGCCGCTGCCGATCGTCGTCCCGGCCTTCGGCGGTGCGCGCCCGGATCGACTCGTCGGCGTGGGGCTGAACCTCTACGACGTGATGTCCAGGCGCGGGCGCCAGGGCGCGCGCCGCGGCGGCAGGCGCCCGGTGACAGAGACCGAGGAGAGCTGGAGCCCCGCGCGCCATCGCGTCATCGACGGCGGCGAGGTCAGCGATCTCTTGCCGGCGCTCGCGGCGCGCGAGCCGAGTGCCGGCTACCTGTTCTATGACTGTCAGACCGACGACGTCCGCCTCGTCTTGACCGTGCTCGGGGAGGCCGAGCGCTTCGGCGCGATCTGCGCAAACGGTCTCGCCGTCGAGGAGCTCGCGTTCGAGCGGCGCCGGGCGTCCGGGGTGATCGCGCGCGATGGCGTGAGTGGCGAGCAGCTGCTCGTGCGCGCCACGCACGTCGTCAACGCGACCGGCGTTTGGGCCGATCGCCTGCGCGGCGACGAGCTCCACGACGAGACTGAGCTGCCGCGGATCCGCCCGAGTCGCGGCACGCACATCACGGTTCCTACCGAGCTCGTGCCGCTACGCGCCGGCGCGATCGTGCCCGCTGGGGGAGGGCGGACGATCTTCGCCCTGCCATGGCTTGGGCGCACGCTGATCGGCACGACGGACAACGACTACGAAGGCCAGCTCGCGCACGTCGCGGTGCCGCGCGAGGACGTCGACTACCTGCTCGCGGCGACGAACGAGTTCTTCGCGAGCGAGCTCACCGCGTCGGACATCAGCGGCGCCTTCGCCGGGGTGCGCCCGCTGATCTCAACCGGCGACGCGAAGACCTCCGTCGACATCTCGCGCAGGGCCGAACTCTTCGAGACCTCGAGCGGCATGATCACGATCACCGGCGGCAAGCTCACCACCTTCCGCCGGATGGCGAAGATGACCGTCGACCGGATCGTCGAGCGCGACGCGCTCGACGCACCGTGTCGCACGCATGAGATCCCCCTCGGCGCTCCGGTCGAGGCGGCCTCGCTGCCGCGCGTCGGCGGACTCGAACCCCCGGCCTACGAGGCACTCGCCGCGCGCTACGGGCACGCGGCGACGGCGGTGCTGGCGCTGGCGGCAGGCGAGCCCAGGCTCGCGCGGCCGATCGTCGACGGGTTCCCCGACCTGCTCGCAGAGGCGGTGCAGGCGGTGCGTGTCGAGCAGGCTCGCGGCATCGCCGATGTCCTCTTCCGGCGCACGCGCCTCGCCCTCCTTGCCGGCGGTGAGCTCGTCCGCGACAGCGCGTCGCTGCGCGAGCTCACCGCTGTGCTCGGCGATGAGCTCGGCTGGGACGGCGCGCGGCGTGCGGCCGAGACTGAGCGCTTCCTCGCGGAGGCCGCGGCGGAGGGCTTGGCGAGCGCGCCGGCGAGCGCCGTCCGGGCGGCATGAGCGTGCTACTCCAAGCCGCGGGGCGCAGCTACGAGCTCGGCGAGCGGCCGTGGCTGATGGGGATCGTCAACGCGACGCCCGACAGCTTCTCGGACGCCGGCCTTCACCCGACGCTCGCAGCACGCCTGGACCACGCGCGGGAGCTCTGCGAAGCGGGCGCCGACGTGATCGACATCGGTGGCGAGAGCGGGCGCACGAACCTGCCGCCGGTCGCGCCGGAGGAGGAGATCGAGCGCGTAGTGCCGCTGATTGCGGCCGTCGCGGGGGAGCTCGACGTCCTCGTGTCGGTCGACACCTACAAGCCGGCCGTCGCGGGCGCAGCGATCGCCGCCGGCGCCGCGATCGTCAACGACGTGAGCGGCCTGCGCGATCCGGCGCTCGCCGAAACATGCGCGCGCGGCGGGGCCGCGCTCGTCGTGATGCACACGCGCGCGGCGCCCAAGCAGCGACTACAGGACCCCGACCTCTACGAGGACGTCCTCGAGGACGTCCTCGCGTTCCTGCGCGAGCGCATCGCGCTCGCGCGTGCCAGCGGCATGCCCGAAGCGGGGTTGATCGTCGACCCAGGGCCCGACTTCGCAAAGACGCCGGCACAAACGATCGAGCTGCTGCGCGGCGCGACGCGCCTGCATGAGCTCGGCCGGCCGATCCTTATGGCGCTCTCGCGCAAGGACTTCATCGGCGCCCTGACCGGGCGCATGCCACGCGAGCGCGAGGCGGGCACGCTCGCGGCGATCGCACACGGACTCGACCTCGGCGCGCACATCTTCCGCGTGCACGACGTCGCGGCGGCAAAGGATTTCATCGCCGTCCGCCGGGCCCTGCGCGGCGAGGGCGAGCTGCCGAGGATCAGCGGGCTGCCGGAGCGCTTGCGCGCTGAGCAGCCGCACGAGCGCGTAAGCTGACCTAGGACCCGAGCGCCGAGCGCTCGCCGAAGGGTGCCGGCGGCTGCCCGTCAACGCCGCCGGACGCCTACCACCCGTTCACGAAGGGAACACGAATGTCGATCATCACACCCGGCGAGCTCGAGGCAAGCCCGCTCGCCGATCTTCACGCTCTCGCCTCCGAGCTTGGCATCGACGGCTTCCGCCGTTTGCGCCGGCCCGATCTGATCGGCGCGATCATCGCCCGCCAGGGCGGCGAGGAGACGCCGCAGCCGGTGGCCGCTGAGGGCACCGCGGGTCCGTCGGGTCGCAGCCGCCGCCGGCGCCGCGGGCGCGGGACGCGCGATGCCGATCCGGGGGAGGAGCAGGCAGCGGCGGAGACCCCCGCTGCCGAGCCCCGCGTCGTCGAGGGCGTCGTCGAGCTGCTCGCGAACGGGTCCGGTTTCCTGCGTCCGGACGGCGCCACCTCCAGTGACTCCGACGTCTACGTCTCAGCCGCGCAGGCGCGCCGCTGCGAGCTCGTGGCCGGCGACAGGATCTCGGGACCGGTCCGCGCGCCACGGCGCTCCGAGCGCCATCCGTCGCTGATCCGCGTCGACACGATCAACGGGGTTGCGGCCGACGAGGTCGTGCACGGCGCGCGCATCGACGACATCGAGGTCGACTGGCCCACGCAGCGCCTCGCACTCGACACGAGCGACAAGTTGCTGGCCGCGATCGACGCGCACGCGCCGTTCGGCGCCGGCTCGCGGGTGGCGATCACCGGGCCCTCGCGCTCGGGCAAGTCCTATCTGCTCACGCGCCTCGCGAGCGCGCTGGCCGCGCTCGAAGGCTTCGAGCTCGAGCTGACCGCTGTCGGCGTGCGCCCGGAGGAGCTCGGCGAGTACCGCGCGCTCGCGTCCTTCACGGGCACCGGCAGCACGTTCGCCACGCCGCGCGACGCGCAGGATGCGGCACTCGAGCAGGCGGTCGAACGCGGAAGGCGTGTCGCGGTCCGCGGCGGCAACGCGATCCTGCTGATCGACACGCTGGACGGGCTCAGCGAGGCGGCGGCGCGGCGAGCGCTCGCCGCGGCGCGCAACCTGCGTACGGCCGGATCCTTGACGGTGATCGCGACCTCGACGCGAGCGATCGGCGGTGAGACGACCGTGATCGCGCTCACCGCCGCCAGCGCTGAGCCGACGCTCGACCTCGGTGCGAGCGGCACATTGCGCTCGGACCTGCTGGTCGCGGCGAAGCCCCGGCGCGCGCCCGCGAAGCCGCGAGCGCGTGTGGCGAAGTCAGAACCTGCGCCGGCCGCGACGCGGGCGCCACGCGCGCCACGCGCGCGGCGCAAACCCGCCGCCGAAGACGCCTAGAGCCGGCTCCCTGACGCGCAGCGCAGTCGCGCTAGTGGCTCGGCGAGGAGCGGTACGCGAACTTGTCCCACGAAGGCTCGTTCGCCAGTTCGATCGGCTCGCCGCCGCGATCCGGCTGCACGTAGGAGAAGCTACACGTCGATTCGACGAACTCGACGTCGAGCTCGCCTTCGCGCACGCGCTGATCGAGCCACGCACCCCGAAACACGAGCCGGCGCAGCCAGTGGACGAGTGACTGCTCAGCCGGACCGATCAGGTCAAACCAGCAGTCGCGGACGTGCTCTCCGAGGCCCGAGGCGGGATCTTGGATCTCGCCGTTCACCGCGAGGTTGATCAGGTCTTCGAGCTCGCACTCATCGAGGCGCTCGGACACGAAGCCGAGCTGGAGCGCCGCCTGCTCGCAGCGCTCGCGGAAGTCCTCCTCGTTAAAGGTGAAACGCAATTCTCCGTACTCGAGGACAAAGTCCTCGCCGGAGTTGTAATTTCCGCGTCGCGCCGTATCCATGACCCAAATTGGGCCATCGGCGGCCCGTCGGGATCATATGCGTGATTCCTCCTTGCGCAGACACGGTGCATGCTTTCTTTCAGCCTCTGCTAGCTGCCCCTGACGGCCACGCGAACGTGCTCGGAACCGCTGATCTTGCCCGCGCCAATCGCGACTGAGCCGAGCCGTTTCAAGTACCCGTCGACCGCGTTTGGCGTGCTCGGGCTCACGCCCTGAACGAGTGTCGCGAACCGCGCGAGATCGACGTAGGCGACCGGCTGGATGCCGCTTCCGAGGAGCGCGCCGGAGCCCTTGAACCCGGCGCTGCCGGCGAGCGTCGGACCGTTCGCGACGGCGGCGCTCAGCGAGCTCTGCCCGAGTGCGACGATGATCTTTCCGGACGCCGCCGCGATCACGAGCTTGTCGGGGAAGCCCGAGATGCTGAGCGTGAACGAGCTCGGCGACCCGGCCGTCAAGGAACCGACGGAGACGCTCCGCGTCGTACTCGTGATCAGCGTCGCGAGCTTGTAGATCTGGCCGAGGATCGTCGAGGCTCGCGACGGGTCGGTGAGCCCGAGCTCGAGTGCCGCCTGCGGCGACGCGGTGCTCGCGCCGTCGACGAAGAAGCCGGCCGTCGTGATCGAACCGAGATCAGCTTGGATGTTGATCCCCGTCGCTAGCTGGATCTCAGCGAGCGACTGCGACAGGTTGACCGTCCCCCCGCCGGCGAGCTTTTCCACTGACGCGAGGCCCTTGAGCAACGAAGGCCCGACGTTCGTTGCGCCGATCGCAACCCACGAATCCGCGGGCAGGCTTCCGATCGGGTTCGTCTCGGGCGTGGAGGGACTCGACGACGAGCTCTTTGGCGCGTCGAGCGAACCGAGGTCGAGGAGCGCGCCGCTCGCGTCAAAGCGCGCCGAGCCGTAGAGGATCTCGTTGCCGACCAAGCCTTTCACGAGCGATAGCGCGGAGCTCGCGACGCCGCTCGCCGGGATCAGGGCGACCAGGCGCCCGAGGGCCGCGTACGCGGTTCCGGCCGAGTCGCTCAGGGTCTGGCCGAGCGAGTCCTGGTAGTTGCCGGCCGACGCGAGCGAGCTCGCGCCCTTCTCGACGTCGACCGTGGCGTCAAAGGCCGCCGAGTTGTTGGCGATCACGACGAACTGGCCAACCACCCCGGTGACGGACTGCGCGGTCTGGTCATCGACGTAGCTGACGCCGCGGTAGCTGCCGGTCGTCGTGGTGTCGGGCTTCCCGTTGGTCTGGAAGAGCACGTGCGTCGAGAGGGCTGCCCGCGCCTTCGCGTCGTCGGTCTGGTCGAGCACGACGACCGCCTCGGCGTGACCGCTGCCGACGCTCAGCAGCGCGACGCCGGCCCGCGCGCCCAGCCACGGTCGAATGCTCTTCTCGTAGCTGACGCCACCTTGTGCCGACTTGTCGATCAGCCCGTCCAGCTGCGCCCCGGGGTTGGCGATCCCGAGCAGCCGCTCGGAGGCCGCGTTGATGTCACGGGCGAGCTTGCCGGTGGGGCGGATCACGGCTTGCGCGTAGGCGAGCGCAGAGGACGGCACGACGCTCGCCGGGTCGGCGCCCGGAAGGCTCGAGTTCGAGGACGAGGACCCGAAGCAGCCCGCGAGGCTCAGCGCGAGCGCACCAACCACGAGCGCTCCGGCGGCCCTGCGTCCCCGGCGCGGCGCCCGAGGCGTGCTGCGCGTCGTCCATCGATCGCCTGACGCATCGGCGCTGGCACTGGGCATTTCGGCTCCCCTGTGGTCGTACACCGCGGTCTGGCTTGCGGACAAGCCAACGGAACTCTACCGGCGGGTTCGGCGGGGGACGAGGGGGCAAAGGGCAGGATCAGTGGTGTGCGGTGGGACAGGGTGTGGTGCAGGTATTGACAAGTGGGGGGAAATGGGACATGCTCGCGCCAGCGAACCTGGCTGGAGGGGTTCCTCCCGCCCCTTCCAGCCCGGTTCGACCTTTTGACCCGGCACATGGGGACCACACGTGGCTTTCCGCGGATCGTTCGAATTCACCCTCGATTCCAAGAACCGGCTGACGATTCCGGCAAAGTTCCGCGGACGCTTCGCCGAGGGCGTGACGCTCGCTCGCATGCGCGACGTCGGCGACTGCGTCTCGATCTGGTCGACGCCGGAGTTCGACGCCTACGTCGAGACCCTGCTCAGCGCGTGCCATCCGCTGTCGGAGGAGCGCGAGGCGCTCGCGCGCTTCTACGGCGCGAACTCGCACGACGCCGAGATCGACGGGGCCGGTCGCGTGATCGTCCCGGTCCGGATGCTCGAGGGCGCAAGGATCGCGAAGGACGTCGTCGTCAACGGCGTCACCAACCGGCTCGAGGTCTGGTCGCGTGACACCTGGGCGCGCGTGAACGACGAGCTGACCGAGAAAGTCCGAGACATCAGGCCGGCACTTGGCAACACTGCTTGACATGACCGCAACGCACGTCCCCGTGCTCGCCGGCGAGCTGATCGCCGCGCTCGAGCTCGCCCCGGGGGCGACCGTCGTCGATGCGACCGCGGGTGGCGGTGGCCACGCGCGCCTCGCGGCGCAGCGCATCGGGGCCGCGGGCACGCTGATCGGGATCGATCGCGATCCGGTCGCCGCCGAGCGCTTCGCGAGCCTCGCCGAGGAGGTCGACGCCGGCACGCGCTTCATCGCTGCGTCCTTCGTCGAAGGACTGCGGACGTTGCGCGACGAGGGCCTCGAAGCCGACGCCGTCTACTTCGATCTCGGGGCTTCGTCGATGCAGATCGACACCCGCGAGCGCGGCTTCTCCTACTCCTACGATGCGCCGCTCGACATGCGAATGGACCCGCGCCAATCGCTCGACGCGCGCGAGATCGTGAACGAATGGGACGAGCGTCGGCTCGCACAGATCTTCCGCGACTACGGCGAAGAGCGTTACGCGCGACGCGTCGCCCACGCGATCGCGCTTGCGCGCGCGCACGCGCCGATCGAGACGACGCTCCAGCTCGTCGAGATCGTGTCCGGCGCGCAGCCCGCGCCGGCTCGCTTCGCCGCCGGCCACCCCGCGAAGCGGACCTTCCAGGCGATCCGGATCGCCGTCAACGATGAGCTCGGTCAGCTCGATGCCGCGCTGCCGCTCGCTTGGCAGCTGCTGGCACCGGGTGGTCGCCTCGCGGCGATCTCATTCCACTCGCTCGAGGACCGGCGCGTGAAGCAGTTCCTCGCCGAGCGGGCGAGCGGCTGCAGCTGCCCCCCCGAGTTCCCGGTCTGCGTCTGCGGCCGTCAGCCGGAGGCCGAGTTGCCGCGCCGGCGTGCGATCTTCGCGAGTGCCGGCGAGCTCGCGACCAACCCGCGCGCCGGCAGTGCCCGTCTACGAAGCGCGCGCAAGCTGGAGCTCGGCCAGTGAGCCGCCAGGCCGTCGCAGCGGCGCCGGCGCGCGCGCTTCCCGATCGCGTTCCCGCACCGCTGCCACGGCCATCGGCCCCGCGCCGGGTCTCGGGTCCGGTGCGCCGCCCGCTCACGGCGCCGCGCCGGGGCACGCTCGCCCGCCTCCTTGACGCCCCGGTCCTCGAGCGCCTGCTCCGCGGACGCGTCTGGATCGCCATCGTCGGCGTCGCATTGCTCGGAATCGTCGCGATGCAGGTCACGATCCTGCGCCTTGGCGCGAGCATCGGCGCGTCGGTGACGCGTATCCAGCAACTCGAGCAGTCAAACCAAAGCGCGGAGACGCAGATCGCACGCCTCCAGCCGGGCGGCGACATCGCGACCACCGCGGCGAAGCTTGGGATGGTCTATCCGCCGGCGGGCGACCTCGTGTATCTGAGGGCGGGTGCGGGGCAAGCGGCGATCGCAGCCGCGTCGATCACGCGACCGACCGCACCGCTGGTCTCGAGCGCGCCGCCCTCCGCGCTGACCGCCCCGCTCTCGAACGCCGGCGCAGTCGCGGGCACGGGGACCACCGTGAGCACCGCCGCCGAGAGCACGGCGAGCACCGCCGGCACGTCCGCCGGCCAGCCGGTCACCACGACCACGCAGACTTCCGCCGGAACGCAAACCGGTCAGACGAGCGCCGGCTCGACACAGGCACCGCCAGTCACGACGACGAGCACCGCGGCCGGCGCCGGCGGCGGTAGCGCGGCGCCCGGATCGGCGGCGGGGGGCTAACCGATGGTCCTCGCGCAGCGCCGGCTGCGCCTGCTGTTCGCCTCCTTCGCCGCCCTGCTGCTGATCGCCGCGCTCCGCACCGCCGACCTCGGCATGCTCCAGGGCACCCACCTCAGCGACCTCGCCCAGAGCAATGAGGTGCGGATCCTCGTGCAGCCGGCGATGCGCGGCGCAATCGTCGACGCGAGCGGCAGAGCACTCGCACTCAGCGAGCCGGGGGATGACATCGAGGCCTACCGCGTCAGCTATCCCGCGACCGCCGCCGCCAAGCTGGCGCCGCTCCTGCACGAGAGCTCCGCCGCGCTCGCGCTCAAGCTCGAGCAGCACCCCAACAGCAACCAGTACCTCGCCCGCCAGGTCCCGGCAGCCACGGCGCAGCGGATCGAGTCGCTGGGGATCAACGGGATCGCGCTCGCGACAGACAACATCCGCTATTACCCGTTCGGTTCGCTTGCCGGCCAGCTGCTCGGCGGCATGCACTCGAACGGGAGTGGCGCTGCCGGGCTCGAGGCCGCCTACGATCGGGCGCTCGCGGGGTCCAGCGGAAAGACGCGTGTCGTCTACGCCGGCGACGGTAAGCCGATCAGCGTCGACGTGCTGCGCCAGGCAAGGACCGGGGCGTCGCTGCGGCTCACGATCGACGCGCCGCTCCAGCAGGAGGTCGAGTCGGTGCTCGCCTCCGTCGGCTCGCGCTTCTCGCCGTACAGCTCGACCGGGATCGTCAGCGACCCGCGCACCGGTGCCGTGCTCGCGCTCGCGAACTGGCCAAGCGCCAACCCGTCGAGCCCTGGCGGCGGGCGCAACTGGATCGATAGCGCCATCGCGATGAACTACGAGCCAGGCTCCACCTTCAAGATCGTCGCCGTCGGCGGCGCCCTCTCGGACGGACTGATCACGCCGAACACGACCTTCCAGATCCCTGCCGCCCTGCAGTTCGACGGGCGGACGATCAACGACTCGGAGCCGCACGGCAACGAGACGCTCACAACGGCCGGCATCGTCGGGCAGTCGAGCAACATCGGCGCCGTCGAGATCGGCCAGCTCCTCGGCGAGAACCGCTTCTATCAGTGGACGCGTCGCTTCGGCTTCGGCGCCCCGACCGGGATCGACGTTCCGGGCGAGGAGCAGGGTCTGATCCCGCCACTCAGCGACTACAACAACTTCTCGATGGGCAACCTGCCGTTCGGCCAGGGCGAGTCGGTCACGCCGATCCAGCTCGCCACTGCCTACGCCGCGATCGCCGACGGCGGCGTTCTGCGCCCGCCGCACGTCGTTGCCGCGGTCGGCGGCGAAGCCGTCCGAACCCCGCGGGGCCATCGGATCCTCAGTCCGCAGGTGGCCGCCGAGATGCGCAAGATCCTCGAGGCGCCGCTCGCGCCGAACGGCACCGCGTCAGAGATCTCGATCCCCGGCTACACCCTCGCCGGGAAGACCGGCACCGCGAACATCGCCGTGAACGGCATCTATTCGCACACGAAATACGTGGCCTCGTTCGTCGGCTTCGCACCCGCCGAGCACCCGAAGGTCGAGGTGACCGTCGTCGTCGATCAGCCCCAGGACGGTGCGATCTACGGGACCGACGCGCCGGCACACGCCTGGGAGGACATCATGAGCTGGGCGCTGCGCTACATGGCGATCCCGCCGAGCTGAGCCTTGCCTTGGCCGCTGCTCTAGCTTGAGCGTCCGTCGAGCGCGCAGCTTTGGACCTGACCATCGAGCGCGCCCTGCGAGTCGTACTGGCCGGGAACCACGCACGTCACCTTGCCGGCCGCATCGATGAAGATTGTCGTCGGCAGAGCGTAGATACCGGGGCCGACGGGCATGCTGCCAGTGGGGCTGCGATAGCTCGGGTAGCTCAACGGGTGGGAGGCAAGGTAGGCGTGCGCCTGGCCGGCTGAGGGATCGAGGGCGTCGACGCCGACGAACGCCACCTTGCGGCCGTACTGGACTGAGGCGCTCGCGAAGTACTTGTACTCGGCGCGGCAGGCGTCGCACCACTGAGCCCACGCGTCGAGGACGACCGGGTAGCCGTGCAGCGCGCGAATCCTCGCCGCGAGCGCGCCCTCGCCGCCGAGCAGCTGGCTCGCTTGACGGTGGAGCGCCGCGAGCGGCGCGGGCGAGCCCGCGAGCGCGACGGGCGCCTGGCTTGCCGTCGGCGCCTTGATCGTCGGGCGCGCCGCGAGGCCTTCGCGCACGTGCTCGATCAGCTGCGCCGTGCTCAGCCAGCCCTGCGTCGAGCCGTCCCAATACCAGAGGATCTTCCCCTTGCGCGACACGAGCACGAACCAAGGCTGGTCCGCCACCGCGTAGCCATCCGCCACGCGCCCGCTGGTGTCGATGGCAACCGGGTAGTTGAGGCGCTCGGGCAACGTCGCGAGGAGTCCTCCGAGCGCCTGTGGGGAGGGCTCGACGCTCGCCTCATCGACGCCGGTCAGTCCCGGCAGGTCGCGCCGCCGCGCTTGTGCGGTGTACGCGCGCAGCGAGTCGAGCTCGCCGGCGAGGTTCCCGGTCTCGCGCAGCCAGCTCGCGAAGAACACGTATAAGCGCGGCGCCCCATCGGGGCCAAGGCGGACCGATCCTCCGCCCGAGCGCGGCAAGCTGACTCGCAGCGCCGGCCCGAGCGGCGCGACCGTCGTGTAGGCCAACGACGAGCGCACGCGCGGGTGGCGCGGCAAGAGGCTCGAGATCTCGTGCGCCAGGACCTGCGCCTGCTGTGCGACGCTCGAGTAGGCCATCTGCGTCTCATAGATCTCCGCCAGCCGGCCTTTCGCGTCGATCACGTAGAGCGCGGGCGTGTGGTCGATCTGCCCGGCCTGGATCTGAACCAGTATGTGGTAGGCCGCCCAGACCCGGCGCAGCGTCCGCAGTGAGCCCGTGAGGAACTGCCACTGGTGCGCCATCCCGTGCGCCAGCGAATAGGCGCGAACCCATTTCACGGCCGTCGCCGTCGGGTTGGCATCGATCCCGATCAGGTCAACACCATCACCCGCGCGACCGACCAGCGCCTTCGCATCGACCATCGACGTCGTCGTCAGCGGGCAGACGGTCGTGCACACAGCGTCCGTGAACGCGAGAACGACGACGTGGCCGCGCAGCGAGCGCAGCGACACCTCGCGCCCGAACTGGTTGGTGAGCGTGAAGTCCGGCGCCGGCCCCGAGATCGCGGTGCCGGGATCGACGTTCGGGTTGGATGCAAGGGCGGACGCTGCACCCGCTGATGCGGCCGGATTGGAGCCTCGAGGCGGGCCGATCGCGAGCGCGATGGCGATGATCAATACGGCGACGGCAAGCGCCAGGCCGACGACCACCGTTGCGCGCGAGCGCCGCGCCGGCGGCTCCGGCGCGTCCGCTTCCGCGCGAGGCCGGCTGGCAGCGGAGTCATCCGGATCGCGTATCCGTCAAGCCTAGCCGGACCGCGTCACGCCGACGCCTGCGGCGCTCGCGCGGCCCGCGTGCCAAGCCCGCCGGGTCGCCGCGAACGCTGCGTCCGTCGCGTTCTCGGCTTCGCGCCCGCCGCGGGAGGACCGCCATAGACTGGGCTCGATGTTGCTCTCCGATTTGAGCGAAGGGTCCCCGCCGGTCGAGATCACCGCGCTCGCCTACGACAGCCACAGCGTCGCCCCGGGCGCGCTGTTCTTCGCCGTCCCTGGGGGGCAGCGCGACGGTCACGACCACGCCGCGCAAGCGGTCGCGCAGGGCGCCGCGGCGCTTGTCGTCGAGCGACCGCTCGGCCTCGGCGTTCCGGAGGTTCAGGTCGCCTCGACCCGCGAGGCGATGGCCGTGTTCGCTGCGCGCTTCAACGGAGACCCGAGCGCGAAGCTCCGCGTGATCGGCGTCACCGGCACGAACGGCAAGACGACCTCCACGTTCCTGATCCGGCAGCTGCTCGAGGCCGGCGGAATCAGGACCGCGCTGCTTGGCACCGTCAAGTCGGTGATCGGCGGCCGCGACGGTCAGGTGATCCACACGACGCCCGAGGCGATCGACCTCCAAGCGTCGTTTGCGGCGATGCTCGACGCCGGTGATGAGGCCTGCGCGATGGAGGTCTCCTCGCACGCCCTCGCGCTCCATCGCGCCGATGCGATCCACTTCGAGGCCGCGCTCTTCACGAACCTGACCCAGGACCACCTCGACTTTCACCCGACGATGGAGGACTACTTCGCGGCCAAGCGCCGGCTCTTCGAGGCCGCTCCGAGGATTGCGATCGTCAACCTCGACGACCCCTATGGGCGTCGCTTGAAGAAAGACTTCCCCGCCGCGCTCGGCTTTGCCCTCCACGCGCGCGCCGACTACGTTGCGAGCCACCTACGTTCGGGCATCGCCGACGGTAGCTTCACCGCCCAGACCCCGGATGGGGAGATCGTGATCCGCACGCGGCTGCCTGGGGCCTTCAATGCCGCGAACGCCCTCGGTGCGCTGGCTGTCGCCCACCAGCTGGGCGTCCCGCTCGCTGTGATCTCGACGGCGCTCGCACGGGCCACACCGGCGCCCGGGCGCTTTCAGGCGCTCGACGAGGGCCAGCCATTCGCAGTTCTCGTCGACTACGCCCACACGCCCGACTCGCTCGCGAACGTGCTCACCGCGGCTCGCAACCTGACCAGCGGGCGGGTGATCGCCGTCTTCGGCTGCGGCGGCGATCGCGACCGCGGCAAGCGTCCGCAGATGGGCGCGATCGCGACGCGCCTCGCGGAGGTCACGATCGTGACCTCCGACAACCCCCGCTCGGAGGAGCCGGAGGCGATCGTCGATGAGATCCTCGCGGGCACCAGGCCCGACGGCGCGCACGCGGTCGAGGCGATCGTCGAGCGTCGTGCCGCGATCGCCCGTGCGATCGAGCTCGCGCAGGCGGGCGACGTCGTCGTAATCGCCGGCAAGGGCCACGAACAGGGCCAAGAGTTCGCGGGCGGGCGCAAGGTCCCCTTCGACGACGTGGCGGTGGCGCGCGAGCTGCTGCCGGCCGGCCGGTGAAGGACTGGTCAGCCGAGCGCGTTGCCGCGGCCGCCGGGGCGCGCCTGCTCGGTGGCCGTCCGGACGGGCCGGTGGGCTTCGTCATCGACTCCCGCGAGGTGCAGCCGGGAGACCTCTTCATCGGGTTGGCCGGAGCGCACGACGACGGCGGGCGCTTCGCGCAGCAGGCGCTCGAAGCGGGCGCGTGGGGTGCGCTCGTGCGCCCCCGTTACGCGCATGGCCTGTCCGGCACGATCCTCGAGCACGACGAGCCCTTGATCGCGCTCCAGTCGCTCGCGCGAGCCTGGCGCCAGGCGCTCGGCGCGACCGTCATCGCGATAACCGGCTCGACCGGAAAGACCTCGACCAAGGACATCCTCGCCGCGCTGCTTGTCGAGCACCGCGCGACGGTCGCCAGCCGGGGCAACCTGAACACCGAGATCGGCCTGCCGCTGGCGATCCTGAGCGCACCCGCCGGCACCGAAGTTCTCGTGCTCGAGCTCGCGATGCGCGCGAAGGGAGAGATCGCCGAGCTGGCCGCGATCGCCCAGCCGGATGTCGGTCTCATCGTCAACATCGGCCCGGCGCACCTCGAGCAGCTCCGCTCGCTCGAGGCGATCGCGGCGGCCAAGGCAGAGCTACTCGCCGCGTTGCCGCCCGCCGGGACCGCAATCATTCCCGCCGATGAACCGTTGCTGGATGCCCACCTACCGCGCGGGCCGCGAGTCGTTCGCTTCGGCCCAGGCGGCGACGTGAGCCTGTCGAGCGTCACCGACGAGGGGGTCGAGCTCGCCGCGTTCGGCGAGCTGCGCCGGCTCGACCCGCCCTTCCGCTCGGCGCATCTCTTGAGCGACCTCTGCGCCGCGGTCGCCACCGCCGAATCGATCGGCGTGCACACGGGCGGGCGGTTCGAGGTTGAGCTGACCCCGCTCCGGGGCGAGCGGGTCGAGCTCGCGGGCGGTGTGACGCTGATCAACGACTGCTACAACGCGAACCCCGTCTCGATGCGTGCGGCGCTCGCCGAGCTCGCTGATGAGCGCTCGGCGGTTCGCCGCATCGCCGTGCTCGGCGACATGCTCGAGCTCGGACGCGAGGGACCGGGATTCCACGTGGTGCTCGGCGAGCAGGCGACCGATGCACGCGTGCTGATCCTCGTAACCGTAGGCGCGCTCGCCGAGCTCGCGGGCGAGACGTTCGTGGGCGGCGAGCATTTCCACGCAGCCGATGCGGACGAGGCGGCCGCGATCCTCGCCCCGCTCCTGCAGCGCGGAGATCTCGTGCTCGTCAAGGCCTCGCGCGCAGTCGGGCTCGAGCGCGTCGCGCGCCGACTTGCTCTGATGCGAGCGGGCTCGTGACCGCTACGGCGCTCGCCACCGGCAGTCAGCTCGCGCGCGTGCTGATCGGCGGCACCGCGTCGCTTCTGATCTGCATCTTCCTCAGCCCGAAGTTCATCAGCTTCCTGCGGATACGCGAGTTCGGGCAACAGGTGCGCGACGACGGACCAGCCGACCATCTGCTGACCAAGGCGGGCACGCCGACGATGGGCGGGGTGATCATGCTGACCGCGCTCGCCGCGCCGTTCCTGATCCTCAGCCAGTACGACTGGAACGCGCTCGGCGTGCTGTTCGTGACGATCGCCTGTGCGCTCGTCGGCTTCATCGACGACTACATGAAGCTCGTGCGCCGCCGCTCGCTCGGGCTGCGCGCGAAGACGAAGATGGTCGCGCTCGCGCTGATCTCGGTCGGTCTGTGGCAGCTGGCCGTACACAAAGCCGGCCTGTCCTCGAACCTCAACCTGCACATCGCCAAGCTCGACGACCCCGTGATCATCCACCTCGGAATCCTCTACCCCTTCGTCGTCTATCTCTGCGTGGCCGGGACGACGAACGGCGTCAACCTCGCCGACGGCCTCGACGGGCTCGCCGCGGGTTGCGCGGCGATCGTCCTGCTCGCCTTCGTCCTGATCACCTCGATCAGCTCGGGCGATCAGGACCTCGCGCTGTTTGCGAGCTGCCTGCTCGGCGTGAGCGTCGGCTTTCTGTGGTTCAACGCCTTCCCCGCGACGATCTTCATGGGCGACACCGGCTCGTTCGCGCTAGGCGGGGCGATCGCCGGCCTCGCGGTGATGACGCAGACCGAGCTCCTGCTCATCCTGATCGGCGGCATCTTCGTGATCGAGGCGCTCTCGGTGCTGATCCAGGTCGTCTCCTTCCAGGCCTTCCGCCGGCGCGTCTTCCTGATGGCGCCGATCCACCACCACTTCGAGCTCAAGGGCTGGTCGGAGACGAAGATCATCTTGCGCTTCTGGATCATTGCCTCGGTCGGCGCCGCGATCGGGTTCGTGATCTATCAGCACTCGATCCACAAGTGAGGCCACCGCCCCCCCGAGGGCCCTACCTCGTAGCCGGATTCGCACGTTCGGGCCGGGCGGCGGCCGCTGCACTGGTGGCTCGCGGCGAGCGTGTGATCGCGTACGACGCCGGCGAGTGCGATCCGCTCGAGGGGATCGAGCTCGCGTGCGGCGGTCAGGGGGTGGAGCTGCTCGAGCGCGTCGCCTGTGTCGTCAAGAGCCCCGGCGTGCCGCGCGAGGCACCGCTGATCGAGGCGGCACTGGCGCGTGGTGTCCCGGTGATCGGTGAGGTCGAGCTCGCGTGGCGGTTGCTGCCCAACGAGCTGATCGCCGTCACCGGCACCAACGGAAAGACGACGACGGTCGAGCTGATCGGCGAGATCCACCGGGCGGCCGGAGCACCCGTCGAGGTTGCGGGCAACGTCGGTCGTGCCCTGTCGACGCTGCTGCCCGCCCCGCCGGCCCCCGATGCGACGATCGTCTGCGAGGTCTCCTCGTTCCAGCTCGAGGACACGCTCGCGTTCGCTCCCGACGCCGCCGTCCTGCTCAACCTGACGGCAGACCACCTCGACCGACACCACAGCTTCGAGCGCTACCGCGGCGCGAAGCTGAGGATCTTCGCCAACCAGCCCGCTGAGGCGATCGCGGTCGTGCCGGAGGAGCTGGCGGCGCTCGCAACGGGCGCCGCGCAGGCGGTCCTCTTCGGGGCGGGGGAGCGGTGTGCGCTGCGGCTCGAGCGCGGCTCGCTCTACTGGCAGGACGAGCTCCTTCTGGCGACCACCGAGCTACGAATGCGCGCGCCGCTCGAAGACGCGATGGCGGCCGCGGCCGTCAGCCTCGCGCGCGGCGTCTCGCTCGAAGCGGTCCACAGCGCACTTGTTGCGTTCCGTGGCGTTGCCCACCGCCTCGAGGAGATCTCGCAGATCGGTGGCGTCACCTATGTCAACGATTCGAAGGCGACGAACATCGCGAGCACCCTCGTCGCGCTCGCGGCATTCGAGCCCGGCAGCGTCTTGTTGATTCTCGGCGGCCGCGGCAAGGGCCAGGACTTCACGCTGCTGCGTGAGGCGGTCGCCGAGCGCGCGGCGCACGTGTACGTGATCGGGGAGGACGGCCCACGTATCGCGGACGCTCTGGCCGGCTTGCCCTGCACCCGCGTCGAGACGCTCGCCGAGGCCGTCGAGCACGCCCGCCGGCTCGCCCATCGCGGCCAGGTCGTCCTGCTCAGCCCCGCGTGTGCGAGCTTCGATCAGTTCGATGACTTCGAGGCGCGCGGCGACGCCTTCCGGATGCTCGTCGACGAGCAGGCCTGACCGCTCGCACGTAGAAAGAAAAAGGCGATGGCCCATGCCCTCGCCGCCCGCGCCGCCCGGCCCCGCGACCGTTCGGCCGACGCGCTGATCACCGCGGCCCTGTGCCTGTTCGCGCTCGGCGCCGTCATGGTCTACAGCGCCTCTGCCCCGAGCCTCCTCTCGAGCGGCGGCAGCGGCGCCAGCGAGCTGATCAGCTTCGCGGTCTGGGGCGCCGTCGGGCTCGGCGCCGCCTGGCTGATCGCGCGGCGCGGCGTCGGCGCGTTGCGCGCCCTGACCGGCCCGCTGCTGTTCCTCGCCTTCATCCTGCTACTGGCGGTGCACCTCCCGCACGTCGGTCACGCGTCGAACGGCGCGCAGCGGTGGATCGGGGTTGGCCCCTTCAACTTCGAGCCGTCAGAGCTGATGAAGCTCGCGCTCGTCCTCTACGCGGCACAGGTCCTGGCGGGCCGTGTCGGCAGCCCGCCGGCGCTTCGCATCGCACTGAAGCGGATCGCGATCGTCGGCGCCGCGGCGGCGCTGCTCGTCGTCACCCAGCCGGATCTGGGGACGACGCTCGTGATCACGTTCACGCTCGGTTCGATGGTCGTGGTGGCCGGGGTGCCGCTGCGGACGCTCGGTTACGGATTGCTGGTCGCGATCGTCCTCGTGTTCGGCTTCGCACTCGTGAACCGCTACGCCTTCGATCGTCTGAGCTCGTTCGTCGACCCGTGGTCGCACGCGAGCACGACCGGCTATCAAGCGGTCCAGGGACAGATCGCGATCGGCTCGGGCGGGTTGCTCGGTCGCGGCCCCGGCAACGGCATCACGAAGGACTTCTACCTCCCGAACGGCTCCACCGACTTCATCCTCGCCGTGATCGGTGAGGAGCTCGGCGTCGTCGGCATCTGCAGCGTGCTGTTCCTCTACGGGCTGATGCTGTACGCGGGGCTGCGCATCGCGCGCTCGGCGCGCGATTCCTATTCGCTGGTGCTCGCCACGGGAATCACGGCACTGATCGGCGTGCAGGCTGTGCTGAACGTCTTCGCCGTCCTCAGCCTTGCGCCGCTGACGGGTGTGCCGCTTCCTTTCGTCTCCTATGGCTCCTCGAGCCTGCTCGTGATGCTCGCCGCGCTCGGCGGGCTCCTCGCCGTGTCACGCGAGAGCGCGGCTGGTCTGCACGTGGTGGAGCGCACGAGCGAGCAAAACGCGCGACGATCCGAGAGTGAGCGCACAGCCGCAGATCGCGATCGCAGCCGGCGGGACGGCAGGACACGTCATGCCGGCGCTGGCAGTGGCCGGCGCGCTTCGCACGCGCGGGGCTAGCGTCTATTTCATCGGTGGCGACCGTGCCGAGCGTGAGCTCGTTCCGGCCGCCGGCTATGAGCTCGAGCGGATCACCGTGCGCGGCATCGACCGGCACAACCCGCTCAAGGCGTCGCTCGCCCTTGCCACGGCGAGCCGCGCAACGGCCGCGGCGCGAGCGATCCTGCGGGAGCGATCGACGACCGCGGTCCTTGGCGGGGGTGGCTACGTGGCGGGCCCGGTCGGCCTTGCGGCGGTCTCGCTCCGCCTACCGCTCGTGCTCTGTGAAGCCGACAGCCACCTCGGGGTCGCGAACCGCACGCTGGCGCCGTTCGCGCGCCGGATCTGCCTCGCTTTTCCGATCGCCGGATGCGACGGACCGCGCTACCTCGTGACCGGGCGCGCCGTTGCGCTACCCGAGATGGACCGGGTCGCCGCGCGCCGGCGCTACCGCCTCGACCGCGACGATCTCATGGTGCTCGTCTTCGGCGGCTCGCTTGGCGCCCACTCGATCAACGAGGCGGCGCTCGCCGGCCTCAGCGGTGCGAGCTTTCGTGTCCTCCACGTGACGGGAACGCGCGACTGGCCGGCGCTGCGCACCCGCGACCACGGACCGCAATACGAGATAGTCGAGTACCTCGCGCCCGCCGAGTTCGCTGTGGCGCTCGCCGCTTGCGATCTCGTCGTCGCGCGCGCCGGCGGCTCGATCTTCGAGATCGCGGCGCACGGGCGCCCGGCGATCCTGATCCCTTATCCGCACGCGACGGCCGACCACCAGACGAGCAACGCAGCGTGGATGGTCGCCGGCGGGGCGGCGCTGATGCTGCCCGACGCCGAGCTGAACGGGCCACGGCTGGCGAGCGAGGTGGGCCGCCTGATCGGCGATCCCGCGCGGCGCGCGGCGATGTCCAACGCCGCGCTCGCGCTCGCGCGACCGCAGGCGGCGAGTGCGATCGCCGCTGAGGTCATGGCGGTGTCGTACGCGTGAGCGCCGGTCGCTGGTCGGGGCGCCGGCTTCACCTGATCGGCGTCGGCGGCGCCGGAATGAGCGCTTACGCGCGCGCGGCGCACGAGCTCGGTGCGAGCGTGACCGGCTCCGACCAGAGCGAGTCGGAGTTCTCCCGCGGGCTTCTCGCGGACGCTGTGCTCAGCGAGCTCCACATCGGGCACGCGGCCGAGAACATCCCCGCGGGTGAAGACGTCGAGGTCTTCGTCTCGAGCGCCATCGCCACGGCCAATCCCGAGCGCGAGGCGGCGGCTCAGCGCGGGCTGCGCGTTGGCAGCCGGGCGGAGCTGCTCGCGGAGCTCAGTGCGCTGCGTCGGACGATCGCCGTTGCCGGCGCGCACGGCAAGACGACCGTGGCGAGCATGATCGCCGTGGTGCTGATCGAGGCCGGGCTCGATCCCGGCTATCTGATCGGCGGTGTCGTGCGCGACACCGGCCGCGGCGGTCACTGGGGCACGGGCGAGTGGCTCGTCGTCGAGGCCGACGAGTCCGATAAGTCACTGCTCTCGCTTGTGGTCGAGATCGCGGTGCTCACGAACGTCGAGCTCGACCACCACGACCGCTTCGGCTCGCTGCATGAGCTCGAGGCCGTCTACCGCGAGTTCCTGGCCGGCGCGCCACAGGCGGTGGTCTGGGATCGACCCGAACTGCGGGCGTTGCGCGAGCCACCGCCAGGCGGGGCTCCAGCGCCGCTACTCACCTACGACGCGCAGCCGGAGCTGACGCCGGGCGGCTCGCGGATTTGCTTCGATGACCTAACGCTCGAGCTGCGCGTCCCCGGCGAGCACAATGCCCGCAACGCCGCCGCGGCGCTCACGGTCGCGCGCGCGATCGGCGTCGAGCCGGATGTAGCGGCCCGCGCGCTCGCCGGTTTCCGCGGCGCCGGGCGGCGCTTCGAGCGTCTCGGTCGCGATGCCGGCGGGGGAGAGGTGTACGACGACTATGCACACCACCCGACGGAGATCCGCGCGACGCTCGCCGCCGCGCGCACGCTTGGACCCAACCGCTTGATTGCGGTCTTTCAGCCGCACCTGTTCAGCCGGACGCGCGCGCTTGCGCGCGAGTTCGGGGAGTCGCTCGCCGCGGCGGATGTCGTCGCGGTCCTCGACGTCTACCCAGCGCGCGAGCGCGCGGAGGACTTCCCCGGCGTCAGCGGACTGCTCATCGCCGAAGCGACGGCGGACGTGGCGGCGGGACGGCCGGTGTACTGGCTGCCCGATCCCGAGCTCGCCGAGCGGGTCCTGCGCGGGCTGATCGCGGAAGGCGACATCGTGGTCGTCATGGGGGCGGGCGACATCGACGAGCTCGGGCGGCGACTTGCCCGTGGTTGAGCTCGAGCGCGACTACCCGCTCGCGCGGATGACGACCGTGCGCACCGGCGGCAACGCCGAGCTCTTCGCGCGGGTGACGACGAGCGCGAACCTGCTCGAGGTGCTGAGTCTCGCGGACCGGGAGGCCCTCGAGGTCCATACGCTCGGCTCCGGATCGAACCTGCTCGTTGCCGACGACGGGGTGGCGGGAATCGTCATTCAACTGGCCGGACAGCTCGCGCGGATCACGGTGCGCGCCGACGGGCTCGAGTGCGGCGGCGGCGCGCGCCTACCAAGCATCGCCGCGCGCGCCGCCGCCCACGGTCTCGCGGGGATCGAGTTCGCGGTCAACATCCCCGGCACCGTCGGCGGCGCTGTGCGGATGAACGCGAATGCCTACGACGGCTCGCTCGCGGACGCGCTCGCGTGGGTCGAGGTCGTGAGCGCTCGCGTTGTCGAGCGCCGCCGCCCACAGGAGCTCGGCTTTGCCTACCGCAGCTCGAACCTCGGGCCCGGTGAGATCGTCACGGCGGCTCGCTTCGCGCTGCGCCCGGCACCGCCTGAGTCGGTCCGTGCGGCGCTCGCGCAGATGCGCGCCGCACGCCACGCGGCCCAACCTAAGGGGATCAAGACCTTCGGCTCGACATTCAAGAATCCGCCAGGCGCGACCGCCGGACAGCTACTCGCCGACGCCGGCGCCGGCGGCCTGCGCGCCGGTGGCGCACGCCTCTCGCCGAAGCACGCCAACTTCGTCGAGAACCTCGGCGATGCGACGACCGCGGACGTCGTGGCGTTGATGGCGATGGCGCGCGAGCTCGTGCTCGAGCGCCATGGAGTGGAGCTCGAACGCGAGGTCCAGGTTCTCGGGGCGGTCAGCTTCCCGTGGGAAGCGCAGTAGGGGTTTACGCCGGGAACGCGAAACCCACGAACGTGTACGTGCGCTACAAGCTCGCGGGCGTAGCGCTGGCAGCGCTCGGGACCTACGGTCTCTGGCTCGGCCTGCTGCGCACGCTACCGCTGTTCCAAGTCGAGAACGTCACGGTCACGGGTCTGTCGGGCAATGCCGCGCCTCAGATCTCATCGACGATCACGCTGACCGCACGCGAGATGACAACGACGGACTTCTCGGCGTCGCGGCTGCGCCAGGCCGTATCCGGCTACAACGCGGTCGCGACTGTGAACGTCCATACCCACTTCCCTCATGGCGTCGTCGTCCAGGTCGTGGAGCGCCAGCCGATCGCACGGCTCGCCGCCGGCGGCAACATGCTCGCGGTCTCCGCTGACGGGCGCGTGCTCGCGGGCCTCGTCCCCTCGCACTCGCTGCCGCTGATCAGTGCGACACGCGCGCCGGTCGAGGGGCGCGTCTCCGGGTCGCTCGCCCGCGGCGAGCTCGCCCTGCTCGAGGCGGCCCCACCGGCGCTGCGCGCGCGCGTCTTTGCTGTGCGCCTCTCGAACGAGGGTCTCACCGTTCGCTTGCGCGGCGGGCCGCTCGTCTACTTCGGCGACGCGCTGCTGGTGCACGCGAAATGGGACGCCACGGCGGCGGTCCTCGCCAGCCGCACCTCGCAAGGTGCGCGCTACATCGACGTCTCGCTGCCGTCGCGCCCGGCCGCGGCTGTCGACGACCAGGCGACCATACCCCCCGCCAGCACAGGCCCCACGACGGTCACCGGGGCGAGCGGAACGCTACCGGGAAGCACCTCAACCTCCACTTCAGGATGATTGACTGAAGTCGATGAATAACTTGAGAGTTGAGACTTTTCTCGTCTGCAACGATGCTTGCGCTATGACGACGCCGTTGACACGCGAAGGACCCCTGCATAACGTGGGTTTCCGGCACCGTCGCTGCGGAGCCGAAAAACCCTTCATTCTCACTAGAGACTCGGACATAGATGGACGGCGGTAACTATCTCGCGGTCATAAAGGTCGTCGGCGTCGGCGGCGCCGGCACGAACGCCGTCAGCCGGATGGTTGACGCCGGCCTGCGCGGAGTCGAGTTCATCGCGACGAATACGGATTCGCAGTCGCTCCAGTCGGCCGATGCCGAGGTCAAGATCAACATCGGCGCCGAGCTGACGCATGGCCTCGGCGCGGGTGCCAACCCGGAGACGGGCTTCGGCGCCGCGTCCGAGTCACGTGACGAGATCAAAGAGGTGCTCAAGGGCGCCGACATGGTGTTCGTGACCGCCGGCGAAGGCGGCGGCACCGGCACCGGCGCCTCGCCCGTCATCGCCGAGATCGCCAAGAAGGAGATCGGCGCGCTGACGATCGGGATCGTCACACGCCCGTTCGACTTCGAGGGAACGCACCGGATGCGCCAGGCCGAGGAGGGCATCCGTCGCCTGCGCGACCAGGTCGACGCGCTGATCGTGATCCCGAACGAGCGCCTGCTGACGATCGTCGAGAAGAAGACGTCAATGGTCGAGGCGTTCAAGGTCGCGGACAACGTCCTGCGCTACGGGGTCCAGGGGATCACCGACCTCGTCACCGTGCCCGGCCTGATCAACCTCGACTTTGCCGACGTGCGCACGATCATGACCGGCGCCGGCACGGCGATGATGGGCATGGGCACCGGCGTCGGCGAGGGTCGCGCGAGCGACGCCGCGCAGGCCGCGATCAGCTCGCCGCTCATCGACGAGGACATCCAGGGCGCGACAGGCATCGTCATCAACATCACCGGTCCGCCCGACCTCGGCCTCTTCGAGGTCGACGAGGCCGCCGAGATCGTTCAGGCGGCGGCCGATCCGGACGCGAACATCATCTTCGGCGCAGTGATCGACGAGCAGCGCGGCGAGGAGGTGACCGTGACGGTGATCGGCACCGGCTTCGCACCGCCAGCCGAGACGCGGCTGCGGCCAAACCGCCGAGAGTCGGTCTCGCCGCCGCCACGCGAACGGCCGAGCGGCCGTGCGGAGCGTCCTGGGCGCGAGCCCGGCCGGCGCGAACGTCCGCGCCAGCCGGAGCGCTCCTCGCTCGAGATTCGCGACGAGGACATCGACGTTCCGCCGTTCCTGCGCTAGCGGGCGGCGGCTCGGCCTCCGGCCGACCGTCCTCGCCTTGAAATGAAGTACTCGGGGGACGCTCGGACCCATCCACAACCCAGCGGCTGGCTGTGCGCCGCCGGTGGAGCCTGAGCGGCGCGCCCAGCACCAAGGCCGTTTGATCTCCGCGAGGACGGTCGGCCGAAGGCCGAGCCGCCGGAGCGATAGCCTGGGTGCGTGAGTGTCACGGCGCCACTGCGGCGCACTTCTCTCTACGACGCGCACGTCGCGCTCGGGGCCCGGATGGTGCCTTTCGCCGGCTGGGAGATGCCCGTGCAGTACGAGGGCGTGATCGCCGAGCACCGTGCCGTGCGCTCGATCGCGGGGATCTTCGACGTCTCGCACATGGGTCAAATCGAGACGAGCGGGCCGGATGCGCTGGCCCTGCTCCAGCGTCTGCTGTCCAACGACGTCGCGCGCCTCGGCCTCGGCGGTGCGCAGTACAGCGTGCTCTGTCGCGAGGACGGCGGCGTCCTTGACGACCTCTTCACCTACCAGCTCGCACCCGGCCAATACCTGACCGTGACCAACGCCGCAAACCACGAACGCGACCTCGACTGGTTTCGCTCGCAGGCCGACGGCTTCGACGTCGAGCTGTACGACCGCGCCGGCGACTACGCGATGCTCGCGGTGCAGGGGCCGCTCGCGCGCGAGATCGTCCAGGCGGACGCAAACTCTCCGCTGCCCGAGCGAATGACCGTCGCGTCGCGCATCATCGGCGGTAACCCGGCGCTCGTCGCTGGGACCGGGTACACAGGCGAGGACGGCGTCGAGTTGCTCCTCGACCCGGATGCTGCCCCCGTCGTCTGGGAGGCGTTGACGCGCCGCGGCGCGCGCCCCGCCGGCCTTGCCGCGCGCGACACGCTGCGGACCGAGGTCTGCTACCACCTGTATGGGAATGACCTCTCGACCGAGCGCGGGCCGATCGAGGCCGGGCTTGGCTGGTGCTGCAAGGAGGACACGGGCTTCATCGGAGCGGATGCCGTGCGCGCGGCGCGCGAGAATCCGCCGCCCGAGAAGCTCGTGCCATTCGTGCTCACCGCGGAGGGCATCGCACGCCCGGGCGACGCGGTCGTCGGCGGCGGCGTCGTCACGAGCGGGACCTTCTCGCCGAGCCTCGAGGTCGGCATCGGCATGGCCTACCTTCCGCTAGAGCATGCCGGTGAGGGCAGCGAGTTCGAGATCGACGTGCGCGGGCGGACGCGCCGTGCGCGCGTCGTGAAGCGGCCGCTGTACGCGCACGCCTGAGGTAGCGGCGCGCTGTTAGGCTGAGCCTCGCGCAGATGGCTGAAGCGTCCTACCCACCCGAGCTGCTGTACCACCCTGAGCACGACTGGGCGCGGGTCGAGGGGGAAGTCGCGACGTTCGGGATCACCTGGCACGCGCAGGACGCACTTGGCGAGATCGTCTTCGTCGAGACGCCCGCGGTGGGCACGCAGCTGAGCGCGAACGAGGCCTACACCGAGGTCGAGTCGGTCAAGGCGGTCTCGGACGTCTTCGCGCCACTGACCGGTGAAGTGATCGAGACGAACGCTCAGCTCGCCGCAAAGCCTGAGCTGATCAACGAGGATCCCTACGGCGAGGGCTGGCTGGTCAAGGTCCGGATCGCCGACGCGAGCGAGGCAGGGGGCCTGCTCAATCGCGACGCGTACGTCGCGACGCTCGACGAATGACCCGTTACACAGCCGCTACTGACGCCGACCGCCAAGCGATGCTCGAGGCGATCGGGGTCGCTAGCGTCGACGAGCTGTTCGCGGACATCCCGGAGTCGCTGCGCTGCGCCGCGCCGCTCGAGCTCGGCGCCGGGCTCAGCGAGGCCGAGGTGTATGCGCACCTGCGCGAGCTCGCCGCTCGCAACACCTCCACCGAGGACGAGGTCTCGTTTCTCGGCGCCGGCATGTACGACCACTACGTGCCCGCGCTGATCGACATGCTGACCTCGCGCTCCGAGTTCCTCACGCCATACACGCCCTACCAGCCGGAGATCTCGCAGGGCGGGCTGCAGGTGATGTTCGAGTATCAGACGGCGATCTGCGAGCTGACGGGGATGGACGTCTCGAACGCCTCCGTCTATGAAGGCCCGTCGGCCGTCGCAGCCGCGGGCTACCTCGCGAAGCTGGCGAACGGGCGCAGCCGCTTCGTCGTCTCCCGGGGGGTCCACCCGCACGCGCGCGAGACGCTCGTCACCCTCTGCGCCGGCTACGGGATGAGCGTCAGCGAAGTGCCGCTGAGCGACGGCGTCACCGACCTCGCCGCCTGGGGCAGCGCGATCGACGAGGACGTAAGCGCCGTCTTCGTCGCGCAGCCCAACTACCTCGGCGCCGTCGAGGATCTCGAGCCGCTCGTCGGCCTTGCGCGCGAGCGTGGAGCGCTCGTCGTCTGCAGCGCCGACCCGCTCACGCTGGGACTCCTCGAGCCGCCCGGTGCGTTCGGCGTCGACGTCTGCGTGGGCGAGGGCCAGCCGCTCGGCAACAGACTCGATTTCGGCGGCCCTTCGTTCGGCTTCTTCGCGACCCGCGCCGAGCACATGCGCCGCATGCCGGGCCGGATCGCCGGGGAGACCGTGGACGTCGACGGCCGCCGCGGCTTCGTGCTCACGCTGCAGACGCGAGAGCAGCACATCCGCCGCGAGCGCGCGACCTCGAACATCTGCACCGCGCAGGCGCTCAACGCGCTGGCCGGCGTCGTCTACCTGTCCTGGCTCGGGCGCGCGGGTCTTGTCGAGCTCGGCGAGCTCCTCGTGCAGCGCACCGCGTACGCGCGCAGCGCCCTCGCCGCGGTCGACGGCGTCTCGCTCCTGCACGAGCAGCCGGTCGTGCGCGAGTTCGCGGTCTCGCTCGGCCTGCGCGACCTCGAGGCCGTGCGGCGCGTCCTGCGCCGTTGCGCGGCCGAGCACGTGAACCCCGGTCACCCGCTCGGCTTCGATTATCCGGAGCATCCCGATGGCCTGCTCGTGGCGATCACCGAGCAGCGCAGCCGCGCCGACATCGACCTGCTGGTCGACGTGCTCGGACGCGCGGTCCGCGCGGAGCGCGCCGGCGCCGGCGCCGCGAGCGCAGGAGGGGAAGCGGCGGAATGACCGAGACGGCGATGCAGCGCGATCGGGCGGCGACGATCTTCGAGAAGGGAAAGCCGGGGCGCAGGGCATTCACGCCGCCGGCGGTCGACGTTCCCGAGCGCCCGCTCGATGAGCTGATACCGCGGGCCCTGCGCCGCAAGCAGCCGGCGCGGCTGCCCGAGCTGTCCGAGCCCGAGATCGTGCGCCATTACGTCAAGCTCTCGCGGCGCAACTTCGACCTCGACACCGGCTTCTACCCGCTCGGCTCGTGCACGATGAAGCACAACCCGCGCCTGCACGAGCGCGTCGCCGGCCTCGCCGGGCACGCGCGGCTGCACCCGCACCAGGATCCGGCGCGCGCGCAGGGCGCGCTCGCGTTGATGTGGAACCTCGAACGCGCGCTGGCCGAGATCGCGGGGCTCCCGCACGTCTCGCTGCAGCCGTCCGCCGGATCCCACGGCGAGCTCGCGGGTGTTCTGCTTACGCGCGCCTATCACGCTGACCGCGGTGAGCAGCGCCGCACGGTACTGACACCGGACACGGCGCACGGCACGAACCCCGCGACGGTGACGATGGCGGGTTACGAGGTTGTCAAGGTCGGCACGAACGCCGACGGCGGCGTCGACCTCGACGACCTGCGCGCAAAGGCGGACGCGCAGACCGCGTGCCTCATGCTGACCAACCCGAACACGCTCGGCTTGTTCGACCCGAACATCGAGGAGATCGTGCGGATCGTCCACGAGGCGGGGGCGACCGCCTACTACGACGGGGCGAACCTCAACGCGATCATGGGTATCTCACGCCCGGGCGACATGGGGTTCGACATCGTGCACTTCAATCTGCACAAGTCCTTCACCCAGCCACACGGCGGCGGCGGACCAGGGTCGGGCCCGATCGCCGTCTCTGCGACGCTCGCCCCGTTTCTCCCACAACCGGTGATCGTGCGCCACGGCGGCGAGGAGTCGAACGGCTCGCACCGCGAGTTCGACCTCGACTTCGACCGCCCGAAGTCGATCGGCCGCCTGCGTGGCTTCCAGGGCAACTATGGCTGCTTCGTGCGCGCCTACGCCTACATCTGCTCACTCGGGGCGACCGGCCTGCGAGATGCGTCGGAGATCGCCGTGCTCAACGCGAATTACTTACTCGCGCGCCTGCGCCAGCTCGGGGTGACCGAGCTCCTGCCGCCCGCCTACGACCGGATCTGCATGCACGAGTTCGCGCTCAGCGGCGCGCCGATGAAGCGTGAGCTCGGGATCCGTACGCTCGATCTCGCCAAACGCCTGCTCGACCACGGCTACCACCCGCCGACCGTTTACTTCCCGCTGCTTGTCGAGGAGGCGCTACTCGTCGAGCCGACCGAGACCGAGACGAAGGAGACGCTCGACGCGTTCGCGCAGGCGATCGCCGAGATCCTGAGCGAAGCGCGCGCCGACCCCGAGATCGCGCGCGGCGCGCCCTACACGACGCCGGTGCGCCGCCTCGACGAGGCGGGCGCCGCCAAGCAGCCGGTTCTGCGCCAGGCGCTCTGAAACTCCCCACAGATCACCTGTAGCCTGCCGCGCATGCGGATCTTCTCCGGCATCCAACCGACGGGGCGCAAGCACCTCGGCAACTACATCGGCGCGATCGTCCAGTACGTCGCGGGGCAGGACCGCGGCGAGGCGATCTACAGCATCGTCGACCTGCACTCGCTGACCGTTCCGTTCGACCCGCGGGAGCTGCCCCAGCTTGTCTACGACACGGCGGCAATCCTGCTCGCGGCGGGCCTCGACCCCGAGCGCTGCATCCTCTTCCGCCAGTCCGACGTGCACGAGCACACCGAGCTCACCTGGCTACTCACGTCGGTGACGGCGAAGGGCGAGCTCGAGCGGATGACGCAGTACAAGGACAAGTCAGCGAAGCAGCGCGAGCTAAGCACGGCCGGCCTCTTCCTCTATCCAGTGCTGATGGCCGCCGACGTCCTCGCATACCGCGCGCACGAGGTGCCGGTCGGCGAGGACCAGCGCCAGCACGTCGAGCTGATGCGCGATGTCGCCGGGCGCTTCAACGCGCGCTTCGGGGAGACGCTCGTCGTGCCAGAGGCGGTGATCCCGCAGGTCGGCGCGCGGATCATGGACCTCCAGGATCCGACGAGCAAGATGTCGACGACGAGCGCAAGCGCCGAGGGTACGGTCTACGTGCTGGATGAACCGGCGCAGATCGAGCGTAAGTTCAAGCGCGCGGTCACGGATTCGGGCAAGGGCGTCCACCGCGCGCCGGACAAGCCAGGGATCGCGAACCTGATCGAGATCCTCGCTGTCGTTCGCGGCGTCGACCCGGCGGTGGTCGAGCACGAGCATCGCGAGGCCGGCTACGGCGACTTCAAAGTCGCGGTCGCGGCGGCCGTGGTCGATTATCTGGCGCCGGTGCGCGAGCGCTACAACGAGCTGCGCGCGGACGAGGCTCGACTCGAGTCGATCTTCGCTGCGGGCGCCGAGCGCGCGCGTGCGCTCGCGTCCGTCACCCTGGCCGACGTGCGTGCGGCCATGGGCGTCGGATCGCCGCGCTAGCGTTCGCGCATGCGCCTTGCCGAGCTCGAGTTCGACCTCGACGTCTTCAGCGGTCCCTTCGACCTCCTGCTGACGCTGATCCTGCGCGAGGAGGTCGACCTGCGCGAGGTCTCGCTCGCCGAGGTCGTGATCAGTTACATCGATCACCTCGAAGCAAGGGGCGAGCTCGATCTCGAGGCGACGACCGAGTTCATCGTCCTTGTCGCGGCGCTGCTCGAGCTGAAGTCGCGGCTCCTGCTCCCCGGCGAGGAGCTCGACGAGCTGATCGAGCTCGAGCCCGGCGAGGCGGTCGAGGAGCTGCTCGCGCGCCTGCTCGAGGCGCGGCGCTACCGCGAGGCCTCCGCGCAGCTAGCGCGGCGCTTGGCCGGCGCGCCGAAGGTCCGCTACCGCGAGGCCCCGCTGCCGCCGGAGCTGCGCCGCGTCGACCTCGAGGACGCGCCGGTCGGCCTTTGGGATCCGCAGAGCCTCGGGCGCGCGCTCGGCGGCCTGCTCGCGCATCCGCCGCGGCTCGACCTGAGCCACGTCCTCGTCGCGCGCGTGAGCGTGAGCGAACGGATCGCTCATCTGCGCCGGCTGCTGCGCAAGGCGGTTGAGGTCAGCTTCGACGACGCCGTCGCCGGCGCCGACCGCATGACGGTTGCTGTCACGATCTTCGCCCTACTCGAGCTGTACAAGCGCGGCGAGCTGAGCTGGGACCAGGATGAGCCATTCGGTGAGATCACGGTGCGGGCGCGACCGCGAGCGGCCGTCGGGGCGCTGCGATGAGCGAGCTCGGCCGTACCGTCGAAGCGCTCCTGTTCCTGTCGAGCGAACCGGTCAGCGCCGAGGAGCTCGAGGAGGCCACCGGCGCCGGGGCGCTCGAGCTCGCGGGCGCGCTGCTCGAGCTCGGCGAAGAGCTCGCGCCCGGCCGGCGCGGGCTTATCCTGCGCGAGGTCGCGGGCGGCTACACGCTCGCGAGCGACCCGCACGCCGAGGATGCGGCGCGGAGCCTCCTCGGCCGCCCGCGACAGGGCTCGCTGACCCCGGCGCAGCTCGAGACACTCGCGATCGTCGCCTACCTGCAGCCCGTCTCGCGCCCCGAGATCGCGCGGATCCGCGGCGTCAACGCGGAGTCGCCGGTGGCGACGCTGCTCGATCGCGGACTGATCTCCGAGGCCGGTCGCTCCGAGTTCGGCGCGGTCCTCTACAAGACGACACCGGTCTTCCTGAAGCTCTTCGACCTCGCTTCGCTCGAGGACCTGCCGGACCCCGCGACCTGGGATCCGACGCCGGAAGAGGAGGGCGAGCTGCGCGACCGGCTACTCGCGGCGGGCGACGCGCGCGCGGGCGTCGCCGCCGAGTAGCGAGTTCGCGGGCCGTCAGCGAGCCAGCTGCAGCCAGGCAGCGGTATCGGGCGCCAGCCGGCCGCCGGCCAGCGGCGCGCTCGCGAGGATCACGTCCGCGCCCGCAGGGAGCTCGACCGCACTCGTCGACAAATTGACGATGCAGCGGAAGCCCGGCTCGCGCTGGAACGACAGCACGTTCGCGGGTGCATCGGCGTCCCATTCGAGGTCGCCGTCGCCGAGCGCCGGGTGGGATCGGCGGATCCGCAACGAGCGGCGATAGAGCTCGAGCATCGAATCCGGATCGCGCTCCTGGCTCGTCGCGGTGAAGGCGCGCCACGCGTCCGGTTGCGGTAGCCATGGCGTCGAGCCCGCGCCCGCCGGGCTGAAGCCGAACGGCGACACCTCGCCCGACCAGGGCAGCGGTACCCGGCAGCCGTCGCGCGTGCGTCCGCTCAGCCTGAAGCGCGGATCCTGCATCAGCTCCGCCGGAATGTCCTCGACCTCCCACAGGCCGAGCTCCTCCCCCTGGTAGATGTAGGCGCCACCCGGCAGGGCGAGCATCAGCAGCGCGGCGGCGCGCGCGCGGCGCGTGCCGCGGACGAGGTCGGCGGGCGAGCCCGCGTAGCGCGTGATGTGCCTTTGCACGTCGTGGTTTGAAAGCACCCAGGTCGCCGGCGCGCCCGTGCCGCCGAGCGTCGCAAGCGTGCGATCGATGACCGCGCGCAGCTCGCCGGCGTCCCACGCGCAGCGTAGGAAGTCGAAATTGAACGCGGTGTCGAGGCCGCCGCTCGCGACGTAGCGCGCGAGCCGGTCAGCGCCCGCGACCCACGCCTCGGCGACGAACAGGCGCTCACCGCCGTAGCGGTCGGCGAGCCTCCGCCAGCGCTGATAGATCGCCTGCACCTCGTCGCGGTCCCAGTGCGGATGGCTGCCCGCGCCGTTGTGCTCGGCGCCCGCGTGCTGCGCGAGGTCCGGCAGCTCGGGGTCCTTCATCAGCCCATGAGCGACGTCGATGCGAAAGCCGTCGACATCGCGGTCGAGCCAGAAGCGCAGGATCGAGTCGAACTCGTCGGCCACCGCCGGGTTTGCCCAGTTGAGGTCCGGCTGCTCCGGCGCAAACAGGTGCAGATACCACTCGCCGTCGGGCACCTGCGTCCACGCCAGGCCGCCGAATCGCGACTGCCAGTTGTTCGGCGGCAGCTCGCCGCCACGGCCGCGACCTGGCCGGAACCAATATCGCGACCGCTCGGGCGAGCCCGGCTCCGCGGCGAGCGCCGCCTCAAACCAGTGGTGCCGGTCGGAGGTGTGGTTCGGCACGAGGTCCACGATCACGCGAATGCCGCGCTCATGGCACGCGCCGATCAGCCCCTCGGCGTCGGCGAGCGTCCCGAACAGCGGATCGATGTCGCGGTAGTCGGCGACGTCGTAGCCGCCGTCGGCCATCGGCGAGCGGTACCACGGCGTGATCCAGATCGCATCGATGCCGAGCTCGTGGAGGTAGGGGAGCCGCGCCAGGAGCCCCGCGATGTCGCCGATGCCGTCGCCCGACGCGTCGGCGAAGCTGCGCATGTAGATCTGGTACACGACCGCTTCGCGCCACCACGGGCGCGCTGCTGCGCTCACGCCCGGGCCCGGGTTGCCGCGAGCTGCCCGCACGCCGCCGCGATGTCTCGCCCCCGCGTCAGGCGTACGGTCACGCGCACCCCCATACCCTCGATCACGGAGCGGAACGCCGCGATCGCCTGGCGGCTCGAGCCTTCGTAGGGCGAGTCGGTCGGGTTGTAGGGGATCAGGTTCACCTTGAAGGCCTCGCGCGGGGAAAGCAGCCGGGCGAGCGCGAGCGCCTGTTCGTAGCGGTCGTTGACGCCGGCGAGCATCACATACTCGATGAACACGCGCCGTCGCGTCGCGGCCCAGTGCGCCCGGCACGCCGCGAGCACGTCGTCGAGCGGGTAGCGCTCGTTGACGGGCATCAGCTCGCTGCGCAGCGCGTCCTCCGGCGCGTGAAGCGAAAGCGCAAGGCGCACCGGAACACCCGAGGCGGTCAGTCGCTCGATCCCCGGGATCCACCCGACGGTCGAGATGGCGGTCCGCCGTGACGTTATTCCGAGTGCCGGCAGAAGCTCGCACGCGCTGAGCACGGCGTCGAGGTTCAGCATCGGCTCGCCCATGCCCATGAACACGGCGTGATCAACCGGCCCCATGCGGCGGAAGTGCAGTGCCTGGTCGACGATCTCATCGCGCGTCAGGTTGTGCGCGAAGCGCATCCGCCCGGTGGCGCAGAACGTGCAGGTAAGCGGGCAGCCCGACTGCGACGAGATGCACAGCGATCGGCGGCCGTCGACATAGCGCATCAGCACCGACTCGACCGCGTGACGCTCCGCGGTGCGCAGCAGCGCCTTCACCGTCCCGTCTCGTGCGCGCTCCTCGCGCTCGAGAACCAGGGTCGAGAGCGGTACCTGCTCGGCAAGCCGCGCGCGCAGCGCCGCCGGCAGATCGCTCATCGCCCCATAGGAGTCAGCTCCGCGCGCAAGCCACGCCCACACCTGCCGATTGCGGTAGTGGGGCTCGCCGATCTCACTCAGCGTCCGGTTCAGCAACTCGAGGTCCATCCGCCTATGGTTGCAAGCGGATGCGTCTCGCCAAGTATCTGGCGCGCGCCGGTGTCGCTTCGCGGCGCGCGGCGGCCGAGATCGTGCGCGCAGGACGCGTGCGCGTCGACGGCCAGATCGAACGCGACCCGGCCCGCGAGATCGATGCCCAACGCGTCGAGCTCGACGGCAGCGTGATCGCCGGGCCAGAGGAGCCGGTCGTCTACGCGCTCAACAAGCCGCTCGGCGTCGTATCGACGGCCCGCGACAGCCACGGGCGGCGGACGGTCGTCGAGCTGATCGAGCGCGATTCGCGCCGGCTTTACCCGGTCGGGCGCCTCGACGCGCAGACGACGGGGCTGATCCTCTTGACGAACGACGGCGAGCTCGCGAACCTCCTCCTGCACCCGCGTTACGAGGTTTCGAAGACCTACCGGGCGACGGTCGGCGGTGGTCCGGTCAAGCGCGCGGCGCTCGTCGCGCTGCGTGAGGGGATCGAGCTCGACGACGGCCGCACGGCGCCGGCGCGCGCGCGGCTGCTCGCGCCGCAGGTCATCGAGATCGAGCTGCGCGAAGGAAGAAAGCGCCAGGTCAGGCGGATGTGCGAAGCGGTCGGTCACCCGGTCAGCGCGCTCGAGCGGACGCGCTTCGGTTCGCTCGAGCTGGGCGACCTGGCGCCGGGCGCCTATCGCCGGCTCACCGACGACGAGCTCGCGGCGCTGCGCGCCCAGGCGCGACGGTAGTCACTCCTCGCGCGCGGCGCCTGCGCCAGGATCCTGGTTCGCGCGGCGGCGGGGGATACGCGCCTCGAGCGCCCGGTGCGGTTGCGCGTTGAGCGCGTCGAGCGCCTGCATGTCCGCGGGGGAGAGCTCGAACTCGAAGACCGCGATGTTCTCCGCGATCCGCTCGCGGTTCGCGGACTTCGGCAGCACAACGGTCCCCTTCTGGAGCGCCCAGCGGAGCAGCACCTGCGCCGGCGAGCGCTCGTAGCGCGCGGCGAGCTCGCCCACGCGCGCGTCCGCGAGCCGGCGCCCGCGGGTCAGCGGGCTGTAGGCCTCGACGACGATCTCGTGGCGTGCGCAGAACTCGAGGTTGGTCTCGTCGAAGCCGAACGGCGAGAACTTGACCTGGTTGACGGCCGGCGGAATGCTCGCGACGTCGAGCACGGCGCGCAGCTGGGCGGGCGAGTAGTTGCTGACCCCGATCGTGCGTGCGATGCCGCTCTCGCACAGACGCTCCATCGCCTTCCACGTCCGCTTCACCGTGCCCGGTACCGGCCAATGCACCAGGTAGAGGTCGACGTACTCGAAGCCGAGCTCACGGACGCTCCGCGCGAGCGCGCGCTCGGCGCGCGGGAAATCGGCCGGCCGCAGCTTGGTCGTGATCCAGACCTCCTCGCGCGGAATGCCGCTGCGCCGCACGCCCTCGCCGACGCTGCGCTCGTTGGCGTAGAGCCGCGCCGTGTCGATGTGGCGGTAGCCGGCCTCGAGCGACCAGCGAACCGCGTCGATCGTCGGCTCGCCGTCGGGGATCTCCCAAACGCCGAGGCCGATGAGCGGCAGCTCACGCCCATCTCGAAGTCGAGCTGTTGGCGGCACGCCCGAGAAACTACTCTGCCAGCGATGAGCGTTTCTTCTGACGAGCGATTGTTCGCGCTGCGCGGCGCGACGAGCGTCGCCGCGAACAGCGAGCCGGCGATCCTCGAGGCGACCGCGAGCCTGATGCGCGAGCTGATCGAGCGCAACGATCTCGAGCCGCAGCGGATCGTCAGCTGCATCTTCACGGTCACTGCGGATCTCGACGCGGCCTTTCCGGCGGTCGCCGCGCGCAGGCTCGGACTCGACGGCGTGCCGCTGCTGTGCGCGCGCGAGATCGACGTGCCCGGCGCGCTCCAGTCGGTGATCCGCGTCCTCATGCACCACTACGCGCCGGCCGATCACCGCGCGCGCCACGTCTACCTCGGTGAGGCACGCAGCCTGCGCGAGGACCTCGACGCGGCACAATAGGCCCGTGGCGCTCCAGTTCGCCTCTGCCGTCAAGCGCATCCCGGTCTACCCTGCGGGGTCGGGCTACGCGCAGACCGGTCCGCTCGTCCTGCTCGAGAGCAACGAGTCACCGTACCCACCGCTGCCCGAGGTGGTCGCCGCCGCGAGTGCCGCAGCCGCCGGCGCGAACCGCTACCCGGACCCCAACAGTGTCGCCTTGCGCGCGGCGCTCTCCGCCCGCTACTCCGTGCCGGCAGACCAGATCACCGTCGGCAACGGCTCCTGCGACGTGTTGCTCGCGGCCGGCCTGGCGCTGCTCGAACCGGGTACGGAGCTCGTCTACGCCTGGCCCTCGTTCTCCGTATACCCGCAGCTCGAGGCGATCTCGGGCGCGACCGCGGTCACCGTGCCGCTCGACGCGGACGAGCGCCACGACCTCGACGCGCTCGCCGCCGCGGTCACCGCGAAGACGCGCCTTTTGATCATCTGCAACCCGAACAACCCGACGAGCACAGCCGTGCGCTTCGACGCGCTCGCGGCGTTCGTCGACGCGCTACCCGAGCGTGTCTGCGTGATGATCGACGAGGCCTACTGCGAGTTCAATTCGCTCGATACGCCGGACGCGACGCTGGCGCTGCTGCGGCGCCACCCCCAGCTCGTCCTGCTGCGAACGTTCTCCAAGGTCTACGGCCTCTGCGGGCTGCGCGTCGGCTTCGCGCTGTGCGGCTCGCCCGAGCTCCCGCAGGCGCTCAAGCTGATCCGCCAGCCGTTCTTCGCCAACGCGGCAGCCCAGGCGGCGGCGGTCGAGGCGCTGCGCCATCCCGAGGAGGTCGCGCGCCGCGTCGAGGCCGCCCACGCGGCGCGCGCCGAGCTGAAGGCGAGCCTGCTCGACCTTGGCCTGCGCACGGCCGCCTCGGAGACCAATTTCGTCTGGTTCGACCTGGGGCGCGACGATCTCGAGGTCGTCGCCGGTCTCGCGGAGCGTCGCGTCATGGTCCGCGCGGGGTCGGCCCTCGGGCGGCCGGGCGCGCTGCGCGTCTCCTGCGGCACGCCGCGAGAGAACGCCCGCTTCCTCGCCGCTCTGACCGAGCTCATCCAGTAGTTCCGTCCGGCGCGCCCCGTTCGGGGCACAGGCATGCGCCGGACGGCGGGGCGGCGCACCCCCGTTCGGGGCACAGGCATGCGCCGCCCCGGCAGTGTCAAGAGCTCAGAGGCGCTCCAGCAGCCAGGCGTGCAGCCGCTCGAGGTGGTGGGCGGTCAGCGTCAGGTGGCCGTCCTCGTCGCTCAGCATCGCCTCGACGCCCGGGATCTGCCCGGCCAGCCACTGCCCGTGCGCGAAGGGGACGAAGCGATCGTGGCGCCCGTGCATCAGGAGGACGGGAGTGCGGATCGCGCGAAGGTCGAACCCCCACTGCGCGAGGTGCGCCTCGCCGTCATCCCACCAACCGTCGGCGCCCGGCGCGAGCCCGCTGTGGATGCAGTCGACGAGGTACTCGCCGAGCTCGCCGCTCATCACCGCGGCATCGACGGGGGAGAGGAGCGAGGAGAGCTGCTCGGTCAGCCCCGGCGCGTCCGCCTGCAGCATCGCCTCGCGCTCGACCTCGGTCTTCGCGCGCGCGGCGGCCTTGTCGGCGAGTTGGAGCTCGATGTCCTCGACGTTCAGCTCGCCCATGCCATCGAAGTAGTCGAGGTCCTCCGCGCCCCACGGCGCGATCGAGCCGAGGACGCCGACCGCCGGAACGAGATCCTCGAGCAGCGCCGCGCACGCGAGCGCGTGCGGCCCGCCGCCCGAGATCCCCCAGACGGCGAGGCGCTCGATGCGCAGCGCGGCGGCGATCGCGCGCACGTCGATCACGCAGTCCGCGACGCTGCGGCCCGCGAGCCGCGTCGAGCCGCCGTAGCCCGGGCGGTCATAGGAGATCATCCGCACGCCCTGCGCCTCGGCCCGCTCGACGTCGTGGCCGTACAGCAACCGGGAGTTCGGCGTCCCGTTGTGGACGAGCACGGGTGCACCGTCCTGCGGCCCGGCGTCGAGCACGCGCAGCGTGCGCCCGTCCGCCGTCGTCACGTCCAGCTCGTGCATACGGGGGATCGTCGCAGACCGCAGGGTGAGGCGTGTCCGGTTTCGGCGTGCGCGGTCGGAGTTGCCACGGGCGATGAAGGTGAGGCAGGCGATCAGGCTCGTGGAATCAGTCGGTCTGGGTTCTCGTGCGGCAGCGGGCCCGGCGTCTACGTCGCGCGCGCCGCGTAGGTAGGCGCTCGATCCCGGCGCGGCGATCTGCTACACATTGCGGAAGCGATGGCCAAGCACGCCAGCCGATACACCCTGAGCACCCCGCAGTCGGCTGCCGGCTACGCCTATTACGCCTGGTCCTGGCGATTTAGCTAGGCGCTCGGTCCCTGCCTGCATCCGCGCAGGCCTCTTCGATCGGCTGAGCGCCGCCTTCACTCCGCGCAACGTCTCGTTCACGCGCGGCGCAACGCCAAAAGTAAGCTTCCCGGACTTGAAAGGACCAGCCAGATGATGATCGTGATGAAACCGACGGCCAGCGAGGAGGAGATCGCTGCCGTCATCGCGCGCGTCGAGTCGGTCGGCGCGACCGCGCACGTCTCGAAGGGCGCCGAGGTGACGGTGATCGGCGCGATCGGCGACCGCGAGCACGTCGCTCGGCTCGAGCTCGATGGTGCTCCCGGCGTGTCGCAGGTCGTACCGATCCTCAAGCCGTACAAGCTCTCTTCAACCCAGCTGCGCCCGGGCGGCGAGCGCTCGGTGTTCGATATCGGCGGGCGCAAGATCGGCGGCGAGCACTTCGCGCTGATCGCCGGCCCGTGCACGGTCGAGTCGCGCGATCAGCTGCTCGACACGGCCCGCGCGGTGCGCGACGCCGGCGCCACGATGCTCCGCGGCGGCGCCTATAAGCCGCGCACCTCGCCGTACGCGTTCCAGGGGCTCGGCCGGGCCGGCCTGCGCCTGCTCGCGGAGGCCAAGGAGGAGACGGGCATGCCGATCGTCACCGAGTTGATGGACGTGCGCGACCTCGAGCCGATCGCCGAGGTCGCCGACGTCGTCCAGATCGGCGCGCGCAACATGCAGAACTACACGCTGCTCTCGGAGATCGGGCGCGCCGGCATCCCGGTGCTGCTCAAGCGCGGGCTCTCGGCGACGCTCGAGGAGCTCCTGATGGCCGCCGAGTACGTGCTGAAGGAGGGCAACGAACGGGTGATGCTCTGCGAGCGCGGGATCCGCACGTTCGAGACCGCCTACCGCTTCACGCTCGACCTGATGGCCGTCCCGGTCCTCAAGCAGCTCTCGCACCTGCCTGTCGTCGTCGACCCGAGCCACGCCTCCGGGCGTCGCGACCTCGTCGGCCCGCTCTCGCTCGCCGCCGCCGCAGTGGGCGCCGACGGGATCATCGTCGAGGTCCATCCCAACCCGGACGAGGCGATCTGCGACGGCCCGCAGCAGCTGCGCATCGAGGATTTCGCCGAGTATGCGAGCCTCGTCGAGCAAGCGGCAGCGCTCGCCGGCAAAGCGTTCGCTCGCGCGTGAGGGTCGGCGTCGTCGGCGTCGGGCTGATCGGCGGCTCGATCGGCCTCGCGCTCGCCCAGCGCCTTGACGCCGAGCTCACCGGGTTCGATCCGCAGGCCCAGACGCTCGCAGAAGCGCAGCGCCGTGGCGCGATCGCTCGCGCCGCGTCGAGCCCGGCCGACGCGGCGCGCGAGGCGCAGATCGTCTTCGTCGCCGCCCCGATCAGCGCGCTCCCGGGAGCGATCGACGAGGTCCTCGCCGCCGCGCCCGCCGACTGCGTCGTGACCGACGTCGGCTCGACCAAGCGCGCGCTCGTTGCCGCCACCGACGATCCGCGCTTCATCGGCGGCCACCCGCTCGCGGGCGCCGAGACCTCTGGTGTCGAGCACGCGCGCGCCGATCTGTTCGAAGGCGCGACCTGGTACCTCACGCCGGGCCCGACGACCTCGGGCGAGCTCTACGAGCGCCTGCACAAGACGCTCGCCGGGATCGGTGCAACGCCGACGGCGATCGACGCCGCCGACCACGACCTCGTGATGGCGAGCGTCTCCCACCTGCCGCACGTGTTCGCGAACGTGCTCGTCGCCCAGGCTGCCCGTGCCCTCGGCGACGAACGCGTGCCCGCGACCGGTCCGAGCTTCCGCGACGCCACGCGCGTCGCGGGCGCGAGCCCGACGATCTGGCCCGACATCTACCTCTCGAATCGCGAGGCGCTGGTCGCCCTGATCGACGAGACCCAGGCACGCCTCGCCAAGGTCCGCGACGCGCTCGCTAGCGCCGACCGCCCGGCGATCGAGCGCTGGAACGACGCCGCCCGAAGCGATCGCGAGGCGCTGCTCGGCGCGGGCCTCGCCGGTGGCAGCGTCTACGAGCTGCGCGCCGCCGTCCCCGACCGGCCGGGCGCGGTCGCGGAGATCGCGCTCGCCCTCGGCCGCGCAGGCATCAACATCGTCGACATCGCCCTTGCGCCCGCCCGCGACGGGCGCCGCGGCACGGTCTCGCTGTGGGTACAGGGCGAGGAGCCCGCGCAGCGCGCGGTCGAGACGATCGCGGCGCTCGATATCCCCGTCGCGCGGGCCTGATCCGCTGGGCGCCTCGGCGAAGTGACGCAAGCTAGGGTGCGCCCATGACGCTCGCCGCGCGCTTCGACCCGGCCCCGCGCGGGCTTCAGGGCGTCCTCGCGGCGCCCGCGGACAAGTCGGTCTCCCACCGCGCGGCGATCCTCGGCGCCGCCTGCGAGGGCACGCTCGAGATCACGAACTACCTGCGCGCTGCAGACACGGACGCGACACTCGACGCAGTTCGCGCCCTCGGGGCCGGCGTCGAGCTGGATGGCTCCGAGGTCACGATCTGCGGCGTCGGCCTGCGCGGCGCGCGCGAGCCCGCCGGGGTGATCGACGTGCGCAACTCGGGCACGCTCTTGCGCCTGCTGCCCGGTTGGCTCGCCGGCCAGGAGGGCCGTCACTTCACGCTCGACGGCGACGATTCGATCCGCCGGCGCCCGATCGACCGGATCGCCGAGCCGCTGCGCGCGATGGGCGCGCAGATCGAAGCCGATCGGCTGCCGCCTTTCACGGTTCATGGGGTGGCGTTGCACGGCGCGACCTACGCGATGCCGGTCGCGAGCGCGCAGGTCAAGTCGTGCATCCTGCTCGCCGGCTTGCTCGCTGACGGCGAGACGACCGTGATCGAGCCGCAGCCGAGTCGCGACCACACGGAGCGCATGTGGCTGCGGGCGGGCGTGACGGTTATTCGGAAGGGGTCCCGAATAACCGTCAGCCCGTCCTCGCTGGCTTCAATCGACCGGGTAGTGGTACCGGGCGATCCGTCTTCAGCGGCGTTCTGGGTGGCTGCGGCCACGCTGGTTGCCGGCTCGCATGTGATCGTCGAGGGGGTGGGAGCCAACTGGACGCGCAACGGTTTCGTCCAGATCGCCCGGCGGATGGGCGCGAGCGTCGCGGGGGAGATCGAGGCGGCGGGCTCGCCGCTGATCGCGGACGACCCCGTCACGACGCTCGAGATCAGAGCCGCCGGGCTGCACGGCACCACGGTCGAGGCGGACGAGGTCCCGCTCGCGATCGACGAGCTGCCGCTCGTCGCGCTGCTCGGGGCGTTCGCGGAAGGGGAGACGGTCGTGCGGGGCGCGCAGGAGCTGCGCGTCAAGGAGACCGACCGGATCGCCACGGTGGTCGGGGGCCTCGAGGCGCTGGGGGCGCAGATCGAGGCGACCGCCGACGGCTTCGTCGTGACCGGCACGGGCGGCCTGCGGGGCGGGGCGATCAGCTCGCATGGCGACCATCGCCTCGCGATGCTCGGAGCGATCGCCGGCCTCGCCTCGCGGCACGGGGTCGAGGTCGACGGCATCGAGGCCGCACATGTCTCCTATCCGGCGTTCACCGCCGATCTCGCGCGGCTCGCGACGTGATCATCGCGATCGACGGTCCCGCTGGCGCCGGCAAGTCGACCGTCGCGAAGGCGCTGGCGAACCGCCTCGGCTTTCACTACCTCGACAGCGGCGCGATGTACCGCGGCGTTGCGCTGCGCAGCCTCAAGGCTGCGCAGCGCAACGCGGCCGAGCTGGCAAGTGAGCTGCGGATCGAGCTTGTTGGCCCGCTCGTGCTGATCGACGGGCGCGACGTCACGGCCGAGATCCGCGCGCCCGAGGTCTCCGAGCGCGCGTCGCAGATCGCCGCCGATCCGGCGGTTCGCGCGGCTCTCGTGCCGCTCCAGCGCCAGCTCGTCGCGAGCGGCGACTGGGTCGCGGAGGGCCGCGATATCGGCACGGTCGTCGCGCCCCACGCCGAGCTCAAGGTCTTTCTCACCGCGAGCGCCCAGGCGCGCGCGCACCGCCGCGGCGACGAGTCACCGGCCTCGATCGCGGCACGCGATGAGCGCGACACGACGCGCGCGGACAGCCCGCTGCGCGAAGCCCCCGACGCCCAGGTGATCGACACGACCGATCTGACGATCGATGAGGTCGTCGTTCGGATCGCGGCGCTCGCAGCGTCGCTCGAGACGGCGCGCTGAGCCCCGGCGCACGCCGACCGCGACAATGTGCAGATGACAAAGGTCGCGGTAGTCGGCTACCCGAACGTCGGCAAGTCCTCGCTCGTCAATCGCCTTTGCGGTACGCGCGAGGCGATCGTGCACGAGCGGCCGGGGATTACGCGTGACCGCAAGGAGCTCGACTGCGAGTGGAACGGGCGGATCTTCACGCTGATCGACACCGGCGGCGTGGACTTCACCGACGAGGACCCCCTCGCCGGCTCGATCCGCGAGCAGGCGCAGGCGGGCCTTGCCGACGCCGATGTCGCGCTGCTCGTCGTCGACGCGCGCGCCGGGTGCCGTCCGGGCGACGATGAGATCGCGGACCTGCTTCGTCGCGGCGGCCGGCCGGTCGTGGTTGCCGCCAACAAGTGCGACACGGCGATCGACATGAGCCTCGCCGCGGAGTTCAACCGCCTCGGCCTCGGCGAGCCGATCCCCGTCTCCGCCGCGCAGGGGCTCGGCACGGGCGACCTCCTCGACCGCCTTGTCGAGCTGCTCCCGGACGAAGCGCCCGCCGAGCAAGCGGACGACACGATCCGCCTCGCCGTGATCGGCCGCCCGAACGTCGGCAAGTCCTCGCTCGTCAACCGCTTCGTCGGGGAGGAGCGCGTGATCGTCTCCGAGCACCCCGGCACGACGCGCGATGCGATCGACCTTCCGCTCGAGGTCGAGGGGCGCCGGCTCGTGATCGTCGACACCGCCGGGATGCGCCGCCAGGCGAAGGTGGGGGAGTCCGTCGAGTACTACACCGCGCTGCGCTCGCAACGCGCGGCGGAGCGCGCCGACGTTGCGCTTGTCGTCTGCGATGCCACGGACGGCGTCACCGCGCAGGACCTGCGGATCGCGGATCTCGCGATGCGCTCGAACTGCGCGACGCTGATCGTACTCAACAAGTGGGACGTGCACGCCGAGATGCTCGAGCTCGACTACGAGCGCGCCCGCATCGCCGAGAAGCTGCGCCAGCGACCGCGCGTTCTCACGGCCTCCGCGACGAGCGGGCGCAACGTCGCTCGCCTGCTCAGTGAGACGATCGCGCTCGGTGATCGCTGCTCGGCACGGATCCCGACGCCGGAGCTCAACCGCTTCGTCGGGGAAGTCGTGCAGGCACGCCAACCGCCGGCGAAACAGGGCCACAGGCTCAAGCTGCTGTACCTCGCGCAGATCGGGACGCGCCCGCCGCGCTTCGCGCTCCAGGTCAATTCGCGCGCGCGCATCACCCGCGACTACGCCTACTTCATCGAGAACCAGCTGCGCGCGCGCTACGGCCTCGACGGCGTGCCGATCGTGCTCGACCTCATCGAGCGCCGTCAACGGCGCTCGGAGCGAGCCGGAAAGCTCCGCTAAGGTGTGCGCTCGCTTTCCTCCAAGCCACAGAGGTGCCGTCCGTGACTGATGCAGCCGACTCCGAGTTCCTGTTCACGTCGGAATCGGTGACCGAGGGTCACCCCGACAAGATCGCCGACCAGATCTCGGACGGCGTGCTCGACGCGGTTCTCACCGACGACCCCTACGGGCGCGTCGCCTGCGAGACGCTCGTCAACACCGGACTGATCGTTGTCTCAGGCGAGATCACGACCACGACCTACGTCGACATCCCGGCGATCGCGCGCGAGACCGTGCGCCGGATCGGCTACGACGACGCGACCTACGGCTTCGACTGCAACACCTGCGCGGTGATCAACACGATCGACCGCCAGTCGCCGGACATCGCGCAGGGCGTCGACACCGCCTACGAGGCGCGCACGGCGCACTCGAGCGACTCGTTCGACCTCGCGGGAGCCGGCGATCAGGGGATGATGTTCGGCTACGCGACCAACGAGACGGACTCGCTGATGCCGCTCCCGATCTGGCTCGCCCACCGCCTGGCGGAGCGCCTCAGCGCGGTGCGCAAGGACGGCACGCTGCCCTACCTGCGCCCCGACGGCAAGACACAGGTGAGCGTGCGCTACCGCGACGGCCGCCCGGTCGCGGTCGAGAAGCTCTTGATCTCCACGCAGCACGCCGACGGGATCGACTGCGAGGGCGAGATCAAGCCCGATCTGTGGGAGCACGTCGTGTCCCCGGTGCTCCCGGACGAGCTCTACGACAAGGCGTCTCTGCGCCAGCAGTTCCTCGTCAACCCGACCGGTCGCTTCGTGATCGGCGGTCCGATGGGCGACTGCGGCCTGACCGGGCGCAAGATCATCGTCGACACATACGGCGGCATGTCGCGCCACGGCGGCGGCGCCTTCAGCGGCAAGGATCCTTCGAAGGTCGACCGCTCGGCCGCCTACGCGACGCGCTGGGTGGCGAAGAACCTCGTCGCCGCGGGCATCGCCGACCGGCTCGAGCTCCAGGTCGCCTATGCGATCGGCGTCGCCCATCCGATCTCGGTGATGGTCGAGACGTTCGGCACGGGCCGCCTCCCGCGCGCACGGATCCTCGAGCTGATCCAGGAGCACTTCGACCTGCGCCCGGCCGCGTTCCGCCAGGAGCTGCGCCTGCACCGGCCGATCTACCAGAAGACCGCCGCCTATGGCCATTTTGGTCGCGACGAACCGGAGTTCACCTGGGAGCAGACGACGAAGGCCGATGCGCTGCGCGAGGCGGCCGGGCTCGAGGTCGCTGTCGGCTGACCCCGGCGTCGTTACGGCGCGACCGGGGAGTCTGGCGGCGCGCTAGGCTCGCTGACACGTGGCGGCGACACCCAAGGACGAGTCTCTGACGAGCGCTCACTCGCTCGCAGGCCGGCCGTGGCCCGCTGCGTGACCGAGCAGGTCATCAGCGACGTATCACCATCCCCGCGCTACGCCATCGTTCTGGCCGCGATCGGGACGGCGATGTTGATGTGGGCCTCGGGGTTTGTGATCGTGCGCTACATCCGCCCCTACTATGGGGCCGGCGAGGTGGTGCTCGCGCGCTTCGGCGGCGCTGCGCTCCTACTCGCGCCGCTGATCGCGAGGCAGCGCCCGGCGCTACCGTCGCGCCGCGACGGGGCGGCGATCGTCGTCGTCGGCCTGACGTGGTTTGGCCTCAACAACTTCATGCTGAACGCCGGCGAGAAGCTGATCGACGCGGGCACGGCGGCGATGCTCGCCAATGTCGCGCCGGTGTTCGTGGCGATCGTGGCGGCGCTCGCGCTACGCGAGAAGCTGGGACGCCCGCTGATCGCCGGCCTGATCGTCGCGTTTGCCGGCGCGATCGTCATCGGCTGGAGCTCCGGGCACCACAGCGGGGGCCTCGGTGGCGCGGCGCTGTGCTTCTTCTCCGCGGTCCCGTACACGATCGCTGTCGTCGTGCAGAAACCCTTGCTCAAGCGAGTCTCCGCGCTGGCGCTCACCTGGGGCGGCTTTGTCGTCTGCACGCTCGTGTTCCTTCCGTTCGCCCCGGACCTCATGCACGAGCTGGGGCGCGCCCCCGCGAAGGACACCGTGCTCCTCGTCTTTGCGGTGATTGGGCCGACCGCGGTGGCGTTCACGATGTGGGCCTTCGCGCTGACCCACTCGAGCCTTGCGGCGCAGACCGTGAGCACCTACCTCATCCCGGTGCTCGCGGTCCTGATCGGATGGATCGCGCTGGCCGAGGCTCCAACCTCGCTCGTGCTCTTGGGCGGTGTGCTGTGCCTCGCCGGCGTGGCGATCGCGCAGCGCGGTCAGGGTGCCGCGAGCGTCGACCGCGGCGCTCGCTAGCCTCGCTGGTTGTGGCCGCGATCGCTCAGGTCGAGCCGCTCACGAGCACGCGCGCGCTGAGTGGGCCGTTCGACTACGCCATTCCCGAGGATCTCCGCGCGAGCGTGCGGGTCGGTTCGCTACTGCGGGTCCCGTTCGGGCGCCAGGAGCTGCTCGGCGTCGTCGTCGGACTGAGCGATCGCAGCGAGCTCGACAGCGAGCGGCTGCGCGCGCCGCGCGCTGCGGTCGGCGCCGGCGTCCCCGCGGACCTCGTCGAGCTCGCCGATTGGATCGCGCGCGCGTACTGCTCGACGCGCGCGCGTGCCCTGACCCTCGTCTTACCGCCCGGCGCCGGCGGCGGTGTCGGCGAGCAGCGGCGCCTCGTGGCGACGTTGACCGCGGCGGGCGAGGGCGCGATCGCCGGTGCGCAACGAGTCACGCCCAAGCAGCGCGAGCTACTCGAGCGCCTCGCGCGAGCGGGCGCAAGCTCGGCCAGCGCGCTCGCCGTCGACCACGCCGCCCTACGACGCCTCGAGGCACGCGGCCTGATCGAGCTCGTCGCGCGCGCGCAGCGTCGCGCCCCCGAGCACACGGTCGTTGGCGTGCGCGGCGGAACCCCCGAGCTCAACCCCGAGCAGATCGCGGCGGTGGATGCGCTGCTCGAAGCAATGCAGACGGGCGGCTCACGGCTGCTGTTCGGCGTAACCGGATCCGGCAAGACGGAGGTCTATCTCCAGGCCGCCGCGGACGCGTTGCAGCGCGGGCGCGGGGTGATCGTGCTCGTGCCGGAGATCGGCCTCACGCCGCAGACCGTGACGCGCTTCGTCGACCGCTTCGGCGACACGGTCGCGCTGCTTCACTCAGGCCTCTCTGCGGGGGAGCGCCACGACGAGTGGCTGCGGCTGCGCCGCGGCGAGGCACGGATCTGCGTCGGTCCGCGCTCCGCGGTCTTCGCGCCGATCACGGACCTCGGGCTGATCGTGATCGACGAGGAGCACGATGCCTCCTATAAGCACGAGGGGGACCCGCGCTATGACGCGCGCGCGGTGGCTGCGCACCGTGCGCAGCAGGCGAGCGCGCTGCTCCTCGCAGGTAGCGCCACGCCGCGGCCGGAGAGCTACGCGCGAATGCCGCGATTGCGCCTCGCGCTGCGCGCCGACCGCAGTGCTCTGCCCGCGGTCGAGATCCTCGACATGCGCGATGCGCGAGGCGTCCTGCACGAGCGCACCGCCGACGCCCTCGGCGAGCTGCGCCGCGCGCACGGCAAGGGGATCGTCCTGCTCAACCGGCGCGGCTGGTCGAACTTCCTCTCCTGCCGCCACTGCGGCAAGGTGTGGGGCTGCCCCGAGTGCGATGTCGCGCTTGTTCTCCACCAGGCGCAGCGGACGATCAGCTGCCACCACTGTGGTCACCGCGAGGAGGTGCCGGCGCGCTGCGACGCGTGCGGCTCGGCCAGCGTCGCGCGCCACGGCCTCGGCACCGAGCGCCTCGAGCATGAGCTCACCGCGGCGCTCGGGGACGAGGCTTTCCCGGTCTTCCGCCTCGACGCGGACGTCGCCGTTCTCAAAGGTCGCGCCGCCCAGGTCCTCGCCCGCTTCGACGACGCTCCGGCAGGGCTCCTGATCGGCACGCAGATGGTCGCGAAGGGCCACGACTTCGCGGGCATCTCGCTCGGCGTCGTGCTCGATGCGGATGCGACGCTCCGATTCCCCGACTTTCGCTCCGAGGAACGTACCTTCGCGCTGATCGCCCAGCTCGCCGGGCGCACCGGTCGGGGTCGCACGCCAGGCCGGGTGCTTGTTCAGACGCTCACGCCCGACGCCCGCGCGATCGTCTACGCCGCGGTTCACGACAGCGAGGGATTCCTCGTCGGCGAGCTCGAGCGGCGCGCGGCGCTCGGCTACCCACCGTCTGGCGAGCTGATCCGTGTCGTCTGCTCCTCCGAGGTAGAAGGGCTGGCATTGCGCATGGCGCACGAGCTGCGCACGCGCCTCGCGATCCCGCAGGCCCAGGTCCTAGGTCCCGCGCCGCTCTTTCGACTGCGCGGCCGCGAGCGCGCGCAGCTGCTGGTCAAGGCCGGCGAGCGCGACGCTGCGGTCGCCGCCGTCGGCCTCGCGGTTGGCGCGCGGCTGCACCGCGATGTCGCGGTCAGCGTCGATGTCGACCCGCAGTAGCCTCGCCTACGATTAGTTCGTGGCGTCTGAGGTCACTGAACCGGTCGAGCCGGACGCGCCGGAGCTCACGGCGGCCGAGCGTCGCCGCCGTGAGCAGGCGACGGCCCGGATCCGCAAGCTCGGCGACCCGGTGTTGAAGACGCGGGCGCCGGCGGTCAGGCGCTTTGACGGGGGCTTGCGCAAGCAGGTCGACTGGATGCGGGAGGTGATGGATGACGCACTGGGCATCGGGCTTGCGGCGACGCAGGTCGGTGTCGTCGAGCGCGTGCTCGTCTACCGGATGCAGTCCGAAAGCCCCGCCGTCGCCGTGATCAACCCCGAGGTGCAGTGGCGCAGTGACGAGCTGGAGACGGCTGAGGAAGGCTGCCTCTCGATTCCCGGGATCCACGTCGACGTCGAGCGCAACCTGTACGTCAGGGTGGCGGCCGTCGATGAGACGGGCGCGCCGTTCACGATCGAGGCGTCGGGCCTCGAGGCACGCGTGCTCCAGCACGAGATCGACCACCTCGACGGCGTGCTGATGCTCGATCGGACCTCGCGCGAGCAGCGTCGCGAAGCGATGCGCGCCTGGAGCGAGCAGCAGGAGGCGTGAGGACCGCCTACATTGGCACCTCGCCGTTTGCGGCGAGCGTGCTGGAGTCGCTGGCGGCTTCGCGCCATCGTCCGGCGCTCGTCCTCACGCGCCCTCCGCGTCCGCGCGGCCGCGGACGGCGCTTGTCCCCGACACCGGTGGCCGAACGCGCGGGTGAGCTCGGGATCGGTCTGCTCGAGCCCGAGCGTCTCGGTGACGCGGCGGCGGAGATCGCGGCGGCTTCGCCGGAGGTGCTCTGCGTCTGTGCCTACGGCGCCCTGGTCCGCGAGCCGATCCTCTCGAGCTACGAGATCCTCAACGTGCACCCTTCGGCGCTGCCCCGCTGGCGCGGCGCCGCTCCCGTGGAGCGGGCGATCATCGCCGGTGACGCCGAGACGGGGGTGTCGATCATGCGCCTGGTGGCCGAGCTCGACGCGGGCCCGGTCTGCGCGTACGAGGCGACCACGATCGAGCCGCAGGACGACTTCGGCACTCTCGCGGCGCGCCTGGCGGCGATCGCCGCGCGCCTCTTGATCGCCTCGCTCGACGGCCCGCGCGTGTTCACCGAGCAGTCGGGCGATGTCAGCTATGCGGAGAAGATCGCCCCCGCCGATCGGATCCTCGACCCATCCCACACGCCGGCCGAGCTCGAGCGTGTCGTTCGAGCGCTGCATCCGCACATCGGCGCCCGCACGCCGGACGGGCTCGGCGTCCAGGCGGCGCGCCCCGTGGCGACGGTGGTCCCGCCGGGTGGGCTCGCGCTACGCGACGGCCGGCTGTTGTTCGGTGCGCGCGAAGGCAGCCTCGAGCTGCTGCGCGTCACGCCTCCCGGCGGACGGGAGATGGATGCCGCCGCCTACGCGCGCGGCCATGACCTCTGAGGCGCGCGTCGTCGCCTTCACGGTCCTGCGACGCACCTTCGAGCAGGGCGCATTCACCGACCGGGCCTTCCACGCGACCGCGGCCGGCCTCGACGGGCGCGAGCGCGCGCTCGCGATGCGGCTTGCCTACGGCGCGGTACAGCGACGGGCGACGCTCGACTACCTGATCGAGCGCGTTGCGGGGCGCCCGCTGACGAAGCTCGACCCCGTGGTCCGCGCGGCGCTGCGGCTCGGCGCCTACGAGCTCACCTTCTCTGGCGCTGCCGCGCACGCGGCCGTCAACGATGCGGTGGCACTGGCGGGCGCCTCGCGCGGCAAGGGCCTTGTCAACGCGGTGCTGCGCCGGATTGCGCGTGAAGCGGACGGCTTGCTCGCCGAGCTCGACGACGGCACGCCTGCCGGCGCGGCGACGCGCCACTCGCTCCCGCAGTGGATCGTCGAGGAGTGGTGGGAGGGCCTCGGCGCCGGCGAGACGCGCGCTCTGCTCGCGACAGTCAACGAGCCCGCCGAGCACTCCCTGCGCGCGAACGAGCTCGTCACCGACGCGCCGGCGCTCGCCGCGCTGCTGGCGGTGCGGACCACTGTGCCCGGCGACCCGCCGGAGGCCGTCGTCGTCCTCGAGCCGTTCGATGCGCACGGGTCGCGGCTCTGGCAGGAGGGTTGGTTCACGCCGCAGTCGCGCGCCTCGATGCTCCCTGTCCGGGCGCTCGACCCGCAGCCGGGGGAGCGCGTCCTCGACATGTGCGCTGCGCCGGGAGCGAAGACGACGCAGCTCGCCGCGCTGATGCGCGGTCAGGGGACGATCGTCGCGGTCGAACGCCACGCTGGTCGGGCACGGGCGCTCAGGCGCATGATCGAGCGGCTCCACGCTCCGTGCGTCGCGGTCGAGGTCGGCGACGCGGGGGAGCACGCTGCGCAGGCGGCGCCGTTTGACCGCATCCTCCTCGATGCCCCGTGCTCGGGCCTCGGTACGATCCGTTCGCGCCCGGATCTGCGCTGGCGGGTCTCGCCAGAGCGAGTGCAAGCGCTCGCCGCCGAGCAGGCGCGGCTATTGTCAGTGGCGGCGCGCGCCCTGACCCCGGGCGGGACGCTCGTCTACTCGACCTGCACGATCTCGAGGCCCGAGAATGAGCGCCAGATCCAGACCTTCCTCGACCGCAACCCCGAGCTTGAGCCGATCGATCTCAGCGCACGCTTTCCTTTCTGGTGTGACCCCCGCGGGGGTGCGCACCTGCTTGCCCTGCCGCATGTCCAGGGCAGCGACGGCTTCTTCATCGCGGCGTTCCGCCGGCGGGAGCGCTGAATGAGCGCGGAACCCCAGCTCGGTGCCCGCTGCCCGCACTGCGGCGAGCCGTGGCTGCGCCCGACGAATCTTCCGGGACGCTACCGCTGCGTCTATTGCCTGCACCGCTTCGAGCTCGTCTCGGTCTGCCCGAACTGCGGCGAGCATTCGACGATCGTCCGCATGGCGCACACCTCGATCGTGACCTGCGGAAGCTGCGGGGGCAACATGCTGCTCGAGATATGAGGCCGCCACAGCTCTCGGTGACGCGGGTCGCGCCGTCGATCCTCGCCGCGGATTTCTCGAAGCTCGGCGCCCAGGTGCGTGAGGTGCTGGACGTCGGCGCGAAGGTGATCCACGTCGACGTCATGGACGGCCACTTCGTCCCCTCGATCACGATGGGGCCGCTCGCGGTGAGCGCGCTCCGGGAGATCGTTGCCGAGTATGGGGCGATGCTCGACGTGCACCTGATGATCGAGCGCCCCGAGCGCCATATCGCCGAGTTCACGAACGCCGGAGCGGGGTCGATCACGGTCCACGCGGAGGCGACGCCGCACCTCGACTACGTGCTCGACGAGATCCGCGCGGCGGGCGCCGGCGCGAGCCTCGCCGTCTGTCCCTCGACGCCACTCACGGTCTACGGGGAGGTTCGCGAGATGATCGACATGGCGCTGTGCATGACGGTCAATCCCGGTTGGGGCGGTCAGGGGTTCATCGAGTCATCGATCGGCAAGATCGAACGCCTGCGCCACATGCTCGCCGAAGGCGTCTCGCTCGCGGTCGACGGCGGCATCGCCCTCGGCACGGCCGAGCGCTGCGCGGCCGCGGGCGCCACGACCTTTGTCGCCGGTACCGCCGTCCTCGGCTCGGCCGATCCCGCGGGCGCCTACGTCGCCCTCGCCGAGACGGTCGGCGACCCGCGCGTCTAGCCCGGCGCGTCGTTGCGCGGCCTGCGCCGGCGCGTAGCATTGCTTCGTCTCGTTCAGATCCGGCGGAGGAGAGAGCCTTGCCTGAGAAGGAAAAGCAAAGAAGGCCGCACCGCCCGCGGCCAAGCGAACCAGCGCGCGAGCCTCGCAGCGATTCACGGACGAGGAACGAGCCGCGATGAAGGAGCGCGCGCGTGAGCTGCGCAGCGCGTCGAGCGCCGCAGACGGGGAGAGCGAACTGCTCGCGAAGATCGCCGAGATGCAGCCTGTGGACCGCGCGCTGGGCGAGCGCATCCATGCGATCGTCAAGGCCGCCGCGCCGGAGCTCGCGCCGCGCACCTGGTACGGCATGCCGGCCTACGCCAAAGACGGCCGCGTGGTGTGCTTCTTCCAGTCCGGGCAGAAGTTCAAGACGCGCTACGCGACGCTCGGCTTCAGCGACAAGGCAAACCTCGATGACGGCGTGATGTGGCCGAACTCCTACGCGCTGAAGGAGCTGACCGCGGCCGAGGAGGCGCGGATCACAGAGCTCGTGAAGCGCGCGGTGAGCTGACGGCCTGGGCGCCGCCGCGCCGGTAGAGCAGCCAGAGCGAGAGCGCGAGCAACCCCGCGGCGCCCGCGTAGCCGACCTCGGTCCGCGTGACCTCGTCGCCGATCGCGCCGAGCAGCATCCAGGCGACGAACAGCGCCGCGGCGCCGAGCCACAGGACCGCCGCGCGGCCGGCCTGCCCGCGCGCGAGCGCCGCCTGGTTGAGGGTCCCGGCGGCCAGGTGCAGTCCCATGCCGACCGCGATCAACGCGAGCCCGAGGCGCCCGTACGGGTAGTCGTAGCCGAACAGGTGGCGCATCACGAACGGCCCGAGCGCGAGCAGTACGAGCGCGGTCACGGCGGCAAAGCCGGTGATCGCCGTGATCGTTACCCGAATCGCGCGATCGAACGCCGCGCGCCCGGCGGTCGCCTCGAGCCCCGCGAGATGGGGTAGCAGCGAGGTCTGGATCGCCTGGAAGAGCTGCAGCGGCGCGCGCGTGATCAGCAGCAGGTCGAAGACCGTGCCGGGCAGCGACGATGAGGCGCTCGTCGCATAGACGGTCAGCACCGCGGCGTTCAGCAGCGTCTGCTCGGCGAGCTGGATCCCGGACACGGAGATCGCAAAGCGTCCGCTTTCTCGTGCCGAGAGCGTCGCGACGACCTCCTCGCTTGTCTCTGCCGCGGGGCCTTCGAGGACCGCATCGCTGACGCTCGGGCCGGCCGCCGCGGGGCGCGTGCCGCGGCTCGCGAACGCCGCCGGGACGACCACGAGCGAGACGAACGGCGCCGCCGCGATGCCGAGCGCGATCGCCGACTGGCCGTGCGAGAGGCCGACCGCCGCGGCCAGCACGAAGCAGAAGCGCGACGCGGACTCCATCAGCACGAGGCCGCCGTAGAGCGCGAAGTACTTGTGGCCGGCGAGCCAGCCGCGCGCGAAGTAGCTCGCGGCGTAGGCGAGGACGCCGACGACGAGGATCCAGTAGAGCGTCGTCGAGCCGAATACGCCGCGCTCGAGCGTGTGGCGCAGCGGCAGCGCGACCGCGAGGAAGACGAGCGCAAAGGCCCCTTGGATCGTGAACGCGGCGCGCAGCGGGTAACGCTCGAGCCCGCGCGCGCGCCGGTCGGCGATCGTGCGCGAGAGCAGCTGCTCGACGGGGCGGTAGGTGACGCAGATGATCACGAACATCACCGACCAGAGGACGTCGATCTTGCTGTACTGCGACCGCTCGTGAGCGAGGACGTGGCTCGCGACCGCGAAGTAGGCGAACGTCAGGACGCCGGTCGCGGCGATCCCGATCGAGAGGATCCGCGCGCCCCGCGCGTAGGACCGGTTAACGGTGGGGCTCGAGGAAACGTTCAGCCCGTTACGGCGGCGTCTGGAGCCGTCCGGCTTTGTCCTCAGTCGCGTCAAGGCGACCAGCCTTGACGCTCCCTGCGTCCGCGGCGCCCGGCCCCAGCCACTCGCCCTCTGCGGTCCAACGTTGCCTCAAGCCCCACTAGAGCCGGACAAGCACCATCGTCCAGGGGAACGGCATGCGTGTCTCGATCACGTCGCCGTGCTCGGCGCACAGCGCCTCGATCGCTTTCTTCGAGAAGTGGTTGACGTGGCCGGGCGTATTGCCGAGCTCGCGCCAGTAGGCGCCGCGCGCGATGTTCAGTGCGCGCCAGAGCGGCTCGTGCGGCACGCTGACGAGCAGGTGATTGCGGGCGCAGCGCGCCATCTCGGCGAGCGTCGCGCGCGGGTCGGGCACGTGCTCGAGCACCTCGATCGCCGTGGCGAGGTCGAACTCGCCGTCGGCGAACGGCAGCGCCTGCGCCGCGTGCGCGACGTATTCGAGATTGGGCGCCGCGTGCTTCTCCCACTCGGCCGCGATCGCGGGATCGTCGAGGTCGAGGCCGACGACCCTTGCGGGCGCGATCGCTCGCGCCCAGCGCTGCGTCAGGACTCCCTCGCCACAGCCGATGTCGAGCACCGACTCGGGGCTCGTGGACAGCAACAGGTCATCGACGTTGCGGGTGAAGCCCGCCATCAGCAGCCTCGTGACCGGGTTGCGCGAGCCGTACTTGTCGTATGTGTTGCCGAGGACGATGCCCTCGGCCGAGCGCGTCGGGCTCACGACGGGATCTCTTCGCGCTCCGCGGGCTCGTAGTGGGAGGGCTCGACGCCGATTTTGAGCTCGATTCGCCGCACGCGCTCGAAGGTGCGCTGGATCATCGTCCGCTGCGCGCTCAGCAGGTCGCCGATCACGCCGAGCGCCGCGACCATCACCGCGGCGTTGAACAGGACCGCGCCGAGGATCAGCGACTGGACATGGCCCGCGCCCTTGCCCTCGGCGTAGGCAACGGCGAAGCGGATCCATACCGCGGCCGCGCCAAGCCCGAGCAGCGCCGCGATCGAGAGGAAAACCCGCAGCGGCTCGTACTGCGAGTAAATGCGGAAGATCGAAACGGCGCTCCGGCGCACGTAGCCGCCGACCGAGGTGAAAAGCCGTGACTCCCGCGTCTTCGGGTTCGTGCGGATCGGCACGTGGTCGATCGCGACGAGCTGTTTACCCGCCTGGATGATCGACTCGAGCGTGTAGGTGAAGCTCGAGACGACCATGATCTGCAGCGCGGCCTCGCGGTTGTAGGCGCGAAAGCCCGAGGTGGTGTCCGGGACCGTCGTCCCCGACGCGTGCCGCACGACCCAGGAGCCGAGGCGCTGCAAGCGCTTCTTGCGCGTCGAGAACTCGCTGTGGCCGGCCAGGTCGCGGTCGCCGATCACCATGTCCGCATGGCCGGCGAGGATCGGCGCGACGAGCTTCTCGATATCGCCGCCGTAGTACTGGTTGTCGGCATCGGTGTTGACGATCATGTCGGCGCCGAGCTTCAGCGAGGCGTCGAGCCCGGCCTGGAAGGCACTCGCTAGGCCCTTGTGGTTGGTCAGGCGCACGATGTGCTCGACGCCGTGCGCGCGCGCCACGGCGACGGTGTCGTCGGTTGACCCGTCGTCGATCACGAGCCACTCCACCTTGTCAAACCCGGCCAGCGTCCGTGGCAGATCCGCGAGCGTCGCAGGCAGCTGCGCTGCCTCGTCCTTGCAGGGGATTTGGATGATCAGCTTCATCGTTCCGCGTCCGGTCCAGGCTATCGGGTGAGCCACCGCGCGGCAGGTGTGGGCATCATCCACCGGTGGTGGGGAGGCGTGTCGCGCGGCACACGCGCACCGCCCGACGAGCTCACCCCGTAAACTCGCGCCTCGTCGCGATGGAAAGCGCCACGGCCAGCGGGGCTTCACGCCCATTGCTCATCCGCCTGCGCGCCCTGCCCGCCACGACCTGGGCGAAGCTCGGTCTCGGCGGACTGTGTGTCGTGGCGCTGGTCGGCTTCCTGGCCTTCCCGACCTACCCGATCTACGACTCGGAGTACTACCTCCTCTGGGGCCGCGAGATCCTCCATCTGCACACGCCGTCGTTCGCCGCCTACGACGCGCCGACCGAGCACCCGCTCGCGGTCGTCTACGGCACAGTGCTCGCGATCTTCGGCAACGCCGCGCTGCGCCTGATCGTCCTCAGCGCGATCGCCTCGTTCGTGATCCTCGCCGCCGGGCTCTACCGCCTCGCGCGCGTCGCGTTCGCACCGGCCGTCGGTGCGATCGCCGTGCTCCTGCTGTGCACGCGTTTCAACCTCGTCTTCCTTGCGATCCGCGGCTACGTCGACATCACCTTCCTCGCCGCGGTCGTCTGGGCTGCCGCGCTCGAGATCGAGCGCCCGCGCCGCGGCACGCCGGTGTTCCTGCTGCTCGGCGTGGCCGAGCTGATCCGTCCCGACGCGTGGTTGCTCGCCGGCCTCTACTGGCTTTGGTGCTTCCCGCACGCCGACTGGCGCCAGCGGATCCGCTGGGCCGCGATCTGCGCCGTCGGCCCGGTCGCCTGGTTCGGGCTCGACCTGCTCGTGACGGGCGACCCGCTGTGGTCGCTGCACGCCACGAACAACCTTGCGGTCGCGCTCAACCGCACCGTCCCGCTGAGCGGCGTTCCGACGGCGACCGGGAAGTACCTCGTCGGCCTGATCAAGGGCCCGCTCGTCGGCGGCGGCGTCGCTGGCATCCTGCTCGCCGCCTGGTTCGTGCCGAAGCGGATCTGGATGTCGCTCGTCATCCTCGTCACGGGGATCCTGATGTTCGCCGTGATCGCGGCCGCCGGATTGTCGGTCATCGACCGCTACCTGCTCCTGCCGGCGGTAATCCTGCTCGCGTTCTGCGCCTTCGCGCTGATGGGTTGGACGATGCTCGAGCCCGGCGTCGTGCGACGCGTGTGGGCTGCCGGCGCTCTGATCCTCGCCCTCTATGGGGTCGTTAGCTACGCGAAGGTGCTGAGCCTCAACTACGTCCAGAGCGAGCTCGGCTTCCGCGACAGCGGCCACACCGAGCTCGCGGCGATCCTCGCGAATCCGGCCGTGAAGCGCGATCTGCATTGCGGGCCGGTATCGGTTCCAAACCACAAGCTGATCCCCGACACGCGCTGGATCATCGATGCGCCCGCGAGCGGCGTGATCGCCCGCAGCGACGCCGACAACCACCCGCGCCTGGCGGCGCGCATCCGCTACGGCGTCGCGATCTACGCGCTCAACCTCGCCCTGACCCGTTACGCGCTCGTCGAGCCGACCGACAACCCGCTCGACAACGTGCCGCTGGCGGGCTTCTCCTTCGTCCACGCGAGCGCGTATTACGCGGCCTACGCGCGCTGCCCGACATGAGGCGCCGAGCGGTCCCCGACGCGAGTAGCGTCGCATTCGAACCGCCCAGGGCGGCGCCTGGCGTCGTTCTCGTCGGCTCGCGCAGCGCTGCTGCGCGTCGCCTCCTGCGTCCTCGCCAGTCGCGCGCCGGTGACGGCTCTCGGTCCGACGCTACTCACGGCGGGAACCGCCTCGCGTGGCCGGCGGCCCTCGTCGGCGTGCTCGTCGTCGCACTGCTGCTGCGGCTGTGGGGCATCAAGTCGGGCTTGCCCTACGTCTACGACACCGACGAGAACCAGCATTTCGTGCCCCACGCGATCTCGCTGCTCGCCCACAACGGGAACCCCAACTACTTCGACAACCCGCCGGCTTTCACGTATCTGCTCGCGCTCGTCTTCGAGTTGTGGTTCGGCGGGCGCGGCGCGGTCTCGCACGCGCTGGCCGTCAACCCGACCGAGGTCTACGTGCTCGCCCGCGTCGTCACGGCGCTGCTCGGCACGCTCGCGGTCTGGCTCCTGTACGTGTTCGCCGCGCGCCTGTTCGACCGCCGCGTCGGCCTGCTCGCCGCGGCGTTGATGGCTGTCGCGTTCCTGCCGGTCTTCTACTCGAAGCTCGCGCTCAACGACGTCCCGGCGCTGATCGGCGTCGAGATTGCCCTGTGGTCCTCCGCGGCGCTGCTGCGTGGCGGCTCGCGGCGCCACTACGCGATCGGCGGTTTGGCGCTCGGCCTGGCCGCCGCGACCAAGTACACGGGCGGGATCGCGATCCTGCCGCTGATCGCGGCAATCCTGATGCGCGAGCGCGCCGACCCGCGCGCGCTGGTGCGCGCCCTCGCGATCGCCGGCGCCTGCGCGGCCGTGGCGTTCGTCGTCTGCGACCCATACTCGCTGCTGGCGTTCAGCTCGTTCAAGGCGGGCCTTGCGCATCAGGGCGCCGAGAGCGCCGCCGCGTCCGGCAAGCTCGGGCTGACGCACGGCAGCGGCATCCTCTACTACCTGTGGACGGCCACCTGGGGGGTCGGCTGGGTGCCGGCGGTTGGCGCTCTGCTCGGCCTCGGCGCCCTCTGGCTCGATGACCGGCGCGTCCTCCTCCTGCTCGTGCCGGCGCTCGGCGTCTACCTGCTCTTCATGGGTCTGCAGGGACGGTATTTCGGGCGCTGGCTGATGCCGATCGTGCCGCTGATCTGCGTTCTCGCGGCGTATGCGGCGCTGCGTCTGAGCGACCTTCTCGCCAGTCGCGTTCCGCGCGCCGGTCCGGCCATCGCGCTGCTGCTCGGCGCCGCGGTCTGCGCGCAGGGGCTCGTCTACTCGATTCACGCTGGGATCGTCGACTCGCGCGCCGACACGCGTGCGCTCGCGCGCGCGTGGCTTGTCGCGCACGTGCCGCTCGGCACGGGCGTCGTGATCGAGCCGGTCGTCCCCGAGGAGTGGGGGCTCGACATCGGACATCCGTTGCCGACGACCGACGGCTACCGCTGGCGCGGCTTCCCCGTCCTGCGCAAGAACGAACGCGACGGCAAGCTGACGTACGAGACGGGTCCGGCAGAGACAATCGAGAACTACGAGCACCTGCTGCGGCCCCAACTGATCCCCTTCTACGAGGCGCACGGCTTCTGTTGGGTCCTCACCGGATCGCAGCAGTACGGCCGCGCACAGGTCGATCCGCAGGCGGTGCCGCAGGCGATTGCCTACTACCGCGACCTCGCCCGTTCGGGCACGCTTGCCTACCAGGTCTCGCCGTTTGCGCACGCCGCGAGCGTCGCGTTCAACTTCGATTGGTCGTTCGATTACTACCCGCTCGCGTACCAGCGCCCGGGGCCTGTCGTGAACATCTTTCGCCTGCATACGGGGCGCTGCGCCACTGTTAAGAACTTCCCATGAATGGCGGGGCGGCGATCCCTATGCTGGTGTAGTGGGGACGTTCACCCGCACGGAGATCGACCGCGCCCACCTGATGCGCGCGATCGAGCTGGCGGAAAACGGGCACGGGAAGACCCAGCCGAACCCCGTCGTCGGCGCCGTCGTCGCGACCGAGGCGCAGGTCCTCGGTGAGGGCTGGCACGAGCGTCTCGGTGGTCCGCACGCGGAGGCCAACGCGATCCGCGCCTGCGGCGACGCCGACCTCTCGCGCGCGACGCTCTACGTATCGCTCGAGCCCTGCTGCCACCACGGTCGCACGCCGCCGTGCACGGATGCGATTGTCGCCGCGGGCATCCGCCGCGTCGTCGTGGCGAGCGACGATCCGACCGAGAAGGCAAACGGACGCGGCCTCGGCGTACTGCGCGACGAGGGCGTCGAGGTCGTGCTCGCGGACGAGGACACCGCACGCGCGGCGCGCCTGCTCAACCAGGCTTTCCGCAAGCACGCGCGAACCGGCAGGCCGTGGGTTCTATTCAAGTCCGCGATGACGCTCGATGGCAAGGTCGCGACGCGCGACGGCGACTCGCAGTGGATCTCCGGCGAGGAGAGCCGCGAGCTCGCGCACCACTGGCGTGCGTCCGTCGACGCCGTTGCGATCGGGATCGGCACCGCGCTCACCGACAACCCCCAGCTCACCGCGCGCGTGCCCGGTGTCCAACGCCAGCCGCGCCGCGTCATCTTCGACTCGCTCGCGCGCCTGCCGGTCAGCTCGCGGCTCGTTCACGCGGCGGTCGAGGTGCCGGTCATCGTCGTCGTCTCGCGCGCGGCGCGCCGCACCGACATCGACGGGCTGACCGCCGCCGGCGCCGAGGTCCTCGTCGCGAGCGGCGAGAACGAGCCTGCGCGCGTGCGCTCCGCACTCGAGCAGCTCGGCGACGCCGGCGTTGCGGCGGTCCTCCTCGAAGGCGGCCCGCATCTCGCCGGCGCGTTCCTCGATGCCGGCGAGATCGACGAGGTTCGTCTTTTCCTCGCGCCGACGCTGCTCGGCGGCGCGAGCGCTCGCGACCCGCTCGAGGGCGAGGGCGTTGCCCGGATCGCCGACGCAATCCGTGCGCTGACGCTCGAGTGCGAGCACGTTGGGGAGGATCTACTGATCTCAGCGCGCTTGCGCGAGTGGTAGCAGCTCGCCCCAGCTCTCGCTTGTGTTCACTGGGCTAGTTGCAGGGGTCGGAACCGTGGTGGCGGTCGCGCCCGTGCTGGGGGGTTCGCGACTGGAGGTTGCGGGTGAGTCCCTCGTGCGCGAGATTGGAGTGGGAGATTCGGTTGCGGTCAGCGGCGCCTGCCTGACCGCCGTCGAGGTGGACGGATCGCGCTTCCGCGCGGATGTCGTTGAGGAGACGCTGCGGCGCACGACCCTTGGCTCGCTTACCGTGGGATCGCGTGTGAACTTGGAGCTGCCGCTGCGCGCTTCGGACCGGATGGGTGGCCATTTCGTGCTCGGGCACGTCGATGGCACGGCGGAGGTGCGGGAGGTCCGCGAGTCCGGTGAGGTCGTGTTCGGATTGGACGGGGGGCTCGTCCGCTACGTTGTGGAGAAAGGCTCGATCGCCCTCGATGGGGCGAGCTTGACCGTGGCAGCGATCGAAGGCCCCCTGGTGACAATCGCCCTGATACCACAGACACGCCGCGCGACCACGCTCGGCTCCCTACAGCCGGGGGACCGCGTCAACGTCGAGGTCGACATCCTCGCCAAGCAGCTCGAGAAGCTGGTGGCAGTCAGATGAGCGCGCCCACCGCCCGCAAGCGCGAAGCAAAGGAGGAGGCGGCGAAGCCGGCCGACGACGCCGCTGGTGGCGTCCAGATGAGCGCGCCCACCGCCCGCAAGCGCGAAGCAAAGGAGGAGGCGGCGAAGCCGGCCGACGACGCTTCTTTGTTTTCCACTATCGACGACGCGATCGAGGAGATCCGCAACGGTCGCATGGTCGTCGTGTGCGACGACGAGGACCGTGAGAACGAGGGGGACCTCGTCATGGCGGCGCAGCTCGTGAGCGCCGAGGCGATCAACTTCATGGCCAAGGAGGCGCGCGGGTTCATCTGCCTCGCGCTGACCCCACAGCGCTGCGAGGCGCTCGGTCTCGACCTGATGACGGCGAAGAACGAGTCACCGATGGGGACGCCGTTCACGGTGACGATCGAAGCCCGCGCCGGCGTCACGACGGGCGTCTCCGCGCACGACCGCGCGCACACGATGCTCGTCGCGATCGACCCCGCGAGCAGCCCCAGCGACCTCGTGCAGCCGGGGCACGTCAACCCACTGAAGGCGAAGCCCGGCGGGGTGCTGGAGCGGACCGGGCACACCGAGGCGAGTATCGACCTGGCGCGCTTGGCGGGCCTCGACCCGTCGGGTGTGATCTGCGAGGTGATGCGCGACGACGGCGAGATGGCGCGCGTGCCGGACCTCGTCATGTACTGCGCGCGTCACGGCCTGAAGATGATCACGATCAAGGATCTGATCGCCTACCGCCGGCGCAACGAGCGGCTCGTCGAGCGCGTCGTCGCGACGCACCTGCCGATCGCCGCCGGCGACTTCGAGGTCGTCGGCTATCGCTCGCTCGTCGACGACAAGCACCACCTCGCGCTCGTCAAGGGCGAGGTCGCCGGCAAGCAGGACGTCCTCGTTCGCGTGCACTCCGAATGCGTGACCGGCGACGTCTTCCACTCGCAGCGCTGCGACTGCGGCGAGCAGCTCGAGGCCGCGCTCGCGATGATCGAGGACGAAGGCGAGGGCGTGCTGCTCTACCTCGCCCAGGAGGGGCGCGGTATCGGCCTGCTCAACAAGCTGCGCGCGTACAAGCTCCAGGAGGAGGGCCTCGATACCGTCGAAGCGAACGAGCGCCTCGGCCTACCCGCTGACCTGCGCGACTACGGGATCGGCGCGCAGATCCTCGTCGATCTCGGCCTCTCCTCGATCCGGATCCTGACGAACAACCCGAAGAAGATCCGCGGCCTCGAGGGCTACGGCCTTTCGGTGACCGCGCAGCTTCCGATCGAGCCCGCGCCCAACCCCAACAACCACGCGTACCTGCGCACCAAGCGCGACAAGCTCGGCCACACGCTGCACCACCAGGGCCTCGACCTGGACGCAGAGCTGCTCTTCAACGAGCGCGCCGAGAAGCGCCGACGCGGCTGATGGACGAGCGCTACGCAATCGTCGTCGCGCGCTTCTACGCGGAGCTCGCCGACCGGCTCGTCACGAGCGCTCGCCGCACATTCGAGTCAGACGGCGCGCACGAGATCGACATCTTCGACGTGCCCGGTGCGTTCGAGCTGCCGCTCGCCGCGCTCTACGCGGCGCAAAGCGGGCGCTACGCGGGCGTCGCCTGCCTCGGCGCGATCATCCGCGGCGAGACCGACCACTACGACTACGTCTGCGCCGAGTGCGCGCGCGGCATCCAGGACGTCCAGCTGCGCACCGGCGTCCCGTGCTCGTTTGGCGTGCTGACGGTCGATTCGATCGACCAGGCGCTCGAGCGCACCGGTGGGCGCAAGCGCGACCACGGCGCGCAGGCGGCGCACGCCGTCCTCACGCTCGCGCGCCTGCGCAACGAGCTGTCCCCCTAAGCTCCGGCCGGCTCGCTCTCGGGCTCGAGCGGGCGCGGCGCCGGCCTCTCTTCGGCTGCACCGCGCGCCGCGTGGCCCTCGATATTGATGTGGGGCAGGCGCGCGTCGAGCCAGCTCGGCAGCCGCCAGGTCAACGGGCCGAGCAGCTCGAGCACGGCCGGCAGGAGCACGCAGCGCACGACGACCGCATCGAGGAACACGGCGGCTGCCAGGCCGAAGCCGAACTCCTTGATCGCGCGCTCGTTGCCGAGCATGAACGATAGGAAGACGCAGATCATGATCGCCGCGGCAGCCGTGATGACGCGCCCGGTGAAGGCGAGCGCGTCGGTGACGGCGCTGCTCGCGTCGTGCTTGCGGATCCACTCCTCGCGCACGCGCGAGACGAGGAAGACCTCGTAGTCCATGGAGAGCCCGAACACGACGGCGAAGATAATCACCGGGATCCATGGCTCGACGGGGCCCTTCTGCACGCCGAAGATGCTCGACAGCCAGCCCCACTGGAAGATCGCCACCGTTGCGCCGAGCGATCCGCCGATGCTGAGGATGTTCATCGCTGCCGCCTGGAGTGCGATCACCGGCGAGCGGAACATCACGAGCAGCAGCAGCGCGGAGAGCACGACGACGATCGCGATGAACAAGGGCAGCTTCGCTGAGAGCACGTTCGAGAAGTCGATCGAGCCCGCAGTGAAGCCACCGACGAGGACGGTCGTGTGCGCGGTCTGGGCGAAGCGCGGCAGCACGTCGTTGCGCAGCGTGTTGACGAGCGTCGTCGTTGCGGGCGCCTGCGGCGCAGACGCGGGGTAGGCCTCGAAGACGGCGATCCGTTGGCTCGGGGAGTACGAGGCAGGGCTCAGGCGCACTATGTCCGGCGCCGCCTGGACCGCGGCGCGGATCGCCGGCAGCGCGGCCTTGTCGCCGGCCGAGGGCAGCTCCGCCACGACGAGCAGCGGTCCGTTGAAGCCCGGGCCAAAGCCCTGCGCGAGCAGGTCGAAAGCGTGGCGTGATGTGAGGTTCGACGCGTCGTTGCCGGCGTCGCTCGTGTCGAGGCGCAGCGCGAAGACCGGCGAGAGCACGGCGATCATGACCGCCAGCGCCACGAGCGCCATGCGGCCCGGATGGCGCTGGATGAACTCGCTCCAGGTGCGCCAGCGCGAGTGTGACGCGGCGAGCGCCCGCTCCTCGGGGGTCAGGTCGGCCGCTGCGCGCGCCTTCTTGCCCGCGACCCGAATGCCGAAGCGCGAGATCATCGCCGGCAGCAGCGTCAACGATGCGAGCAGCACGAGCAGCACGCCGAGCACGGATGCGACGGCGAGCCCGTACATAAAGTTGACGCCCGTGGCGAACATCCCGAGCAGGGCGATCACCACGGTCGCCCCAGCCAGCAGGATCGCGCGCCCGGAGGTGTCCATCGCCTGGTCGAGCGCCTCCTGTACGTCGTGCGTGCGCCGGTAGTTCTCGCGAAAGCGCGTGACGATGAACAGCGCGTAGTCGATCCCGACGCCGAGTCCGATCATCAGGGCGAGCTGAGGCCCGACGTTCGAGATCGCCGTTACGTGAGTCGCGAGCCCGATCAGCCCAACGCCCGAGATCAGGCCAAGGCCCGCGGTGACGAGCGGCATGCCGGCGGCGACGAGCGAGCCGAAGGTGATCAGCAGGATTACGAGCGCGGCCAGCACGCCGACTTCCGTCGCCGGCCCGACATTGAAGCCCTCCGCATCCTCGACCACCGCGCCGCCCGCCGCGAGCTCTACGCCCGCCACGTGAGTCTTGGTCAGCGCGATCAGCGGGGCGCCCGTGTTGACGTTGAGCAGATTCGCCGGCTTGTCGTAGAAGATCGTCTCGAACGCGGTCTTGCGATCACGCGAGACTTCGACCGCGCCACTTGGCGCGTACGGGCTCAGCACGCCGGCGACGTGCGGGAAGCTCTTCACCTTCGCGAGCAGCGGCAGCATCGCCGCGCGCACGGCTGGGCTATAGATCGTCCCCTGCGTGACGTGGAAGACGAGCGTGTCCTTGTCGCCGCTCTGCGCGCCGAAGTCGTGCTCGAGCAGGTCGAGGACGGTCGTGGACTGCGTGCCCGGGAGCGTGTAGTTCGTGGAGTAGCTGCGTCCGACCGCCTGCGCGGCGACCGACGCGACGATCGCGATGACGATCCAACCAACGATCACGATCCGGCGGTGATTGCTGCACCAGCGCGCGAGTCCTATCAACGGGTCACCGTTCCTGGTTCGGTAGTGCTGACTGAGCCCGCGGTGCGGGCGTGACGCTACGGCTCGCCGTGCAGACACCGCCCGGAAGGCAGCCAAGAGCGTCGCGCGACCGCCACATGTTAGGGAACGCGCAGGCCGGTTGCTTGCCGCGTGGGAGGCTCTTTCGCGCGACCCATTACACTGCGCTGCGATGGCCAAGGTTTGTCACTCCTGCGGCAAGGGGCCGGCATTCGGCAACTCGCGCAGCCACTCGATGGTCGCGACGCGGCGGCGCTTCGATCCGAACCTCCAGAAGGTTCGAATCGTCGAGGACGGCACCGCGCGCCGCGTGTACGTGTGCACGCGCTGCCTCAAAGCGGGCAAGGTCAGCAAAGCCCTGTAGCGGGTCGTGACTGACCCCAACATCGTCCGCTTCCGCACGATCGTCGCGGGCGCGCTCGCGCAGCTTGAGGCACGCCGCCAGGAGGTCAACGATCTCAACGTCTTTCCGGTCGCCGATGGCGACACGGGAGACAACATGGTGCTGACGCTCCGCGCCGTGGTCGATGAGCTCGACCGGCTCGGCGCGGACGGCAACCGCACGATCGACGATATCGGTCGCGACGACATCGTCGACGCGGTCGCGGGCGCGGCACTGCTCGGCGCGCGCGGCAACAGCGGCGTGATCCTCTCGCAACTGATTCGCGGCGCGGCCGAGGAGCTCGTCAGCCGTCCCGGCGAGCTCGTCGATGCGACGCTGATCGGCGCCGCGCTCGCGCGCGCCGCCGACCGGGCCTACGCCTCGGTGCGCGAGCCGGCGGAGGGAACGATCCTCACGGTGGTGCGCGAGATGGCAAGCCGCGTCGCGGTCGAGCTCGCCCACATGCCCGACCCGCGCCTGGATCCCGACTCCCCGAGTGAGATTCAGGACGACATGATCGCCTCGGTGCTCGAGCGCGCGGTTGCCGCCGGCGAGGCGTCGGTCATGCGTACGCCGGACCTGCTCGCGGTGCTGCGCGACGCCGGCGTCGTGGACGCCGGCGGCTATGGCCTGACGATCATCTTCGCCGGCATCGTCGCCGCGCTGCGAGGGGACGAGCCGCCACCGCTCGCCCATCACGCCCCGGCTCGGATCAGCCATCCGCATCACGCTTCCTCCACGTATCGCTACTGCACCAACTTCGCAGTCATCGGCCAGGGGCTTGAGCCGAGCCGCTACGTCGCCGCGCTCGAGCAGCTCGGCGACTCGGTGCTGGTCGTCGGCGACGCCACGACGCTCAAGGTGCACGTCCACACCGATCAGCCGGATCACGCGACCGCCGTCTTCGCCGATGCCGGCGAGGTTTCCCACCTCGACGTGGCCGACATGCAAGAGCAGGTCGCCGAGCGAATCGCGCGCGGGGAGGCGCAGGCGGTCCGCTGCAGCGTCCTCGCGGTCGTGGCGAGCCGCGGTATCGGCGAGCTGTTCGAGAGCCTCGGCGCGCACGTCGTCGACGGCGGCCCGAAGCTGAACCCCTCGACCTACGAGCTGCTGGCGGGGATCCACGCCGTTCCGTCGGAGGAGGTGGTCGTTCTGACCAACGACGCGAGCGTCGTCCTCGCCGCCGAGAAGGCCGCCGAGCTGTCCGAGAAGCAGGTCGTCGTCGTGCCGTCGCGCTCCCAGCAGACGGCGCTCGCGGCGCTTGTCGCCTACTCGCCGGAACGCTCCGCGCAGGTGAACGCACAGGCCATCACCGCCGCGCTCGAACGGGTTCGCGGCGGCTCGGTCGCGCCGGCCGCGCGCGATGACGCGGGCGGTCGCTTCCGCGCCGGCGACGCCGTCGGTTTCGTCGAGGAGACGCTGGTCGCCTGGGGCGAACCCGAGCAGACGCTGGCGCGCGTGATCGCGACGCTCGGCGACGGGAGCGAGCTCATCACGTGCATCGCGGGCGCCGACGCGCCCCTCGCGAGCGAGCACGTCGCCGCGCTGGTTCCGGGTGGACTCGAGCTCGAGCACCGCGACGGCGGTCCCCCGACGCATTGGTGGCTGCTGAGCGCGGAATAGGCTGCGGGGCCCCTCCTCGTTTTCTCGTGATGTGCGGGCTTCGTGCTGGTCGGGTCTGCTTGCCTGGCTGAGCACGCGCGAGGGCCGTCACCGCAGCCCTTCATCATGCAGAGGTGCTCGCCGCCACCAGTGACTTCTTTATGGCCGGCTTCGCCGGCGACGGGGTTGCGTCGCGTGAGGCGCTGCTCGCGACGGCCCGCTGGCCGCGCCCTTCGCGTCTCGCACAGCCGCTGGCGCTGAAGGGCAAGGTTGCGGAAGCCGCGGAGTCGCTCGGGCTGCGGAGCGTCGGCGACCTGCTCGAGTACACGCCGCGCGCGCGTCGCGAGGGGCGCACTGTCGCGGCACTGAGCGTCGGCGAAACCGCGACCGTCGTCGTGGCGGTCCGCTCGATCACCCAGCGCCCGGTCCGGCGCCGGGGCATGCGCCCGATCGTCGAGGCGACGGTCGCCGACGAGACCGGGCCGATGGTGGCGACGTTCTTCAACCAGCCATGGTTGGCGCGCCGCTACGCGCCCGGCACTCGCCTCGTCCTGCACGGCAAGTACGAGGCCCGCAACCGCTTTCGCGTCGCGAGCCATGCGCGCACGGACGAGACGACCGAGGGCGGAGAGGATGTCTCCCACTACGCCGCGACCGAGGGGATCACGAGTACCCAGCTGCTCGCGCTGATGCGCGAGGCGCGCCCCGCGATCTGCGAGCTGTACGAGCCGCTGCCGGCGCGGCTGCGCACGCGCGAGCGCCTGCCGGAGCGCGCCGCGGCGATCGAAGCACTGCACTTCGGGGCGGGGGACGAGCTCGAAGCGGCGCGGCGGCGCCTCGCTTTCGAGGAGCTGCTGCTGCTCCAGCTCGCGCTGCTGCTGCGCCGCGAGCGGCGAAGCGGCGAGGCGCGTGCGGTCGCGCTCGACGCCCCGCCCGCGCTGAGCGCGCGCTGGCTCGACGGGGGACTGCCGTTCTCGCTGACGGGCGAGCAGCAGGCCGCGATCGCCGAGATCGCGCTGGAGCTCGCCGGCAGCGTGCCGGCGCAGCGCCTGCTGATGGGGGAGGTCGGCAGCGGCAAGACGGTCGTCGCGCTTCACGCGATGCTGCGCGCCGTCGAATCGGGTGCACAGGCCGCGCTGATGGCGCCCACCGAGACGCTCGCCGAGCAGCACTTCGCGACGATCCAGCGCCTGCTCGGGCCGGAGCCGGTCACGCTGGCACTATTGACCGGCTCGACGCCCGGAGCGCGCCGGGGCGAGATCCTCGCGCGTCTGGGGAGCGGCGAGCTCGCCATGATCGTCGGCACGCACGCGCTGATCGAGGAGTCGGTTCGCTTTCGCAACCTCGCGCTCGTCGTGATCGACGAGCAGCACCGCTTCGGCGTGCGCCAGCGCGCCGCGCTCGACGCCAAGGCGCCTGCGGGCCTGGCTCCGCATGTCCTGCACATGACCGCGACGCCGATCCCGCGCACGCTCGCACTGTGCAACTACGGGGATCTCGACCAGACTCGCCTGCGCGAGCTGCCCGCGCGCCGCCAGCCGATCGCCACCCACATCGTCTCGGGCGCCCGAGCGCGCGGGCGCGCCTACGAGCGGATCGCCGAGGAGATCCGCGCCGGGCGACAGGCGTTCGTTGTCTGCCCTCTCGTCGAGCAGTCCGAGGAGCCGGATGCCGGTGACGTGCGCGCCGCGACCGCCGAGTTCGAGCGGCTGCGCGCCGGCGAGCTGCGCGACTTCCGCGTCGTCCTGATCCACGGTCAGATGGCCCACCGCGAAAAGCAGGCGGCGATGGCCGCGTTTTCCGCCGGCGACGCCGACGTGCTCGTCGCGACGACCGTCATCGAGGTTGGCATCGACGTCCCGAACGCGACCGTGATGTTGATCGAGAACGCCGAGCGTTTCGGCATCTCGCAGCTCCACCAGCTGCGCGGTCGCGTCGGCCGCGGTGAGCATCCCGGCCTCTGCCTGCTCTGCGGCCCGCGGGACGCGCCGCGCCTCGACGCGCTGACGCGCCACGACGACGGCTTCGAGCTCGCTGAGATCGACCTCCAACTGCGCAAGGAGGGGGAGCTCATCGGCACTAAGCAGTCGGGGCTCAGTGACTTCAAGCACGCGCGCCTGCCCGATGACGAGGGTCTGCTGCTCAGCGCGCGTGCCTGGGCGACTCGCATCGTCGACACCGACCCGGCGCTTGCCGAGCCCGAGCACCGGCTCCTGACGCCGGCGATCGCCGAGCGCTACCCGGAGATCTCTGCGCGCGCGATTCCCGGCTGATGCGCGTCATCGCTGGCGAGCTGGGGGGTAGGCGCCTGCGCGCGCCACGCGGGCGCGGGACGCGTCCGACGTCCGACCGCACCCGCGAGGCGATCTTCTCGATCCTCGGGGACGTGCGTGGTGCGCGCGTCCTCGACCTCTTCGCCGGGTCCGGAGCACTCGCGATCGAGGCCCTGTCGCGCGGCGCGGCACAGGCTGTGTTGGTCGACCGCGATCTCGGCGCGATTCGCGCGATGCTCGACAACGTCGCCGAGCTCGACCTCGGCACGCGTGCGATCGTCAAGCGCTCCGACCTGCGCGACGAGCTCCCGACCGGCGAGTTCGACCTCGTCTTCGTCGACCCGCCGTATGCCCGAGCTGCGTCGTTTGGCCCGCTGCTCGATCGGCGCCTGCCGCCCCTGCTGGGCGCCCGAGCGCGAGTCGTGACCGAGTCCGATCACCGCGATCCGCTCACCCTCAGCCTCCCGCTGGGTCGCGAACGGCGCTACGGGGATACGCTGATCCGTGTGTACGAGCTCGCGCCCGCATGAGCGACCGTCCCCGCATCGCCGTCTGTCCGGGGTCCTACGACCCGATCACGAACGGCCACGTCGACGTCATCACCCGCACGGCGGAGCTCTTCGACGAGGTGATCGTCGCGGTCGTCAACCACTCGCTGCGCAAGCACCCGACGCTGTTTCCCCTCGACGAGCGCGTCGCGTTCATCAACGCCGCCACCGAGCACCTCGAGCGGATCCGCGTGACGGCGTTCGACACGTTGATCGTCGAGTTCGCGCGCACGCAGGGTGCCGCGGCGATCGTCAAAGGGCTGCGCGCGATCTCCGACTTCGAGCACGAGTTCGAGATGAACCAGCTCAACCGCAAGCAGGCGCCGCAGATCGAGTCGCTCTACATCATGGCGAGCCCCGAGTACAGCTTCCTCTCCTCGAGCGGCGTGAAGGAGCTCGCGACCTTCGGCGGCGACGTCTCACCGTACGTCCACGAGCTCGTCGCGAAGCGCTTGCAGGAAGAGCTGCGGCGCTAGCGAATCCCCGCAACGACGCACGCAGTGCTTTGCGTCTGCCTGCTGACCGTCTACCCTTACCCCAATGGACGTCCTGGTTCTAATCGACAAGCTTGACGACTTGGTCCACAACGCCAAGCAGGTTCCCCTGACCGATCAGGTGCGCGTGGACAAGGAAGAGATCTACGAGATCCTCGACCAGATGCGCGCGACGATCCCGGAAGAGATCAAGCAGGCGCGCTGGATCGTCAAGGAGCGCCAGGAGATGCTGGCGGAGGCCAAGCGCGAGGCTGAGCGGATCGTCAAGGACGGGCGCGAGCGCGCGGAGCGGCTGATCGCCGACGAGGAGATTGTCAAGGCAGCCGAGCGCGCCGCCGAGGACATCATCGAGGATGCCCGCGCGCAGGAGCGCGAGATTCGCCTTGGGGCAGAGGATTACGCCGATGAGATCCTCGACACCCTCGAAACCAATCTGACCAAGTTCATCAACGCCGTCCAGCGCGGCCGTGAGCGTCTCGCCGGCCGCGACGAACAGGTCGGCGTTTCCTAGATCTTCTCGCCGCATCGCGGCGGGGATGCTTGGATAACGCGCCGTGCGTCCGTTCGCGCGCCTACTGAACATGCTCTTCACCGGCTGGACGCTCGCGCGGGCCGGCGTGCTCGCGCCGACTCGGCCGGACAAGATCGTCCGCACGCTGATCCTGCTCAAGCGCTGGGGCCCGACCCCCGCGTCCGGCTATGCGATCTCGGCGATGCGCGACCCCGACCGCCCCGCGGTGCACGACGATCGCGGAACCGTCAGCTTTCGCGAGCTCCACGAGGAGACGAACGCCTTCGCTCGCGGCCTGCGCGAGCTCGGCGTCGGCGAGGGCGACGGGATCGCGATCCTCTGCCGCGATCACGCGGGCTTCGTACGCTCCTCGGTTGCCGCGTCGAAGCTCGGCGCGCCGCTCCTGCTGCTCAATACTTCGTTCGCGGGGCCGCAGATCGCCGAGGTCTGTGAGCGCGAGCAGCCGCGTGTCCTGATCTACGACGAGGAGTTCATCCCGCTGTGCGCCCAGGCGGCCGCAGGGCGTCATACCGTGATCGCCTGGCATGACGGGCCGAGCAGCTTCACGACGATCGACGATCTCGTCGCGACGGGCGATCGCAGCAATCTCAGCCCGCCGCGTGACCGCGGCCGCGTCGTCATCCTCACCTCGGGCACGACCGGCTCGCCGAAGGGCGCCTCGCGCCACCAGCCCCGCTCGCTCGACCCCGCGGCCGCGCTCTTCTCGCGGATCCCGCTACGCGCGCGCCAGCCGACGCTGATCGCTTCGCCCCTCTTCCATTCCTGGGGCTACGGCCACTTCACGCTCGGCCTCGCGCTCTCCTCGACGCTGATCCTGCATCGCCGGTTCGAGCCCGAGCAGGTGCTGGCGTCGATCGAACGCCACCGGGTCAGCGCGCTCGTCGCTGTCCCGCTGATGCTCCAGCGCATCCTCGAACTGGGCCCCGACACGATCCACAGCTATGACACGAGCTCGCTGCGCGTGATCGCGGTCAGCGGTTCGTCGCTGCCGGGCGAGCTTGCGCTGCGGGTGATGGACGCCTTCGGCGAGGTCCTCTACAACCTCTACGGCTCGACCGAGGTCGCCTGGGCGTCGATCGCATCCCCGCGCCAGCTGCGCGCGGCACCCGGCACCGCCGGCACGCCGCCGCACGGCACGCGCCTGCGGTTGTTCGACGAGCAAGACCGGGAGCTGCGCGGCCCTGGACGGACGGGGCGCATCTTCGTCAGCAACGAGATGGTCATGGACGGCTACACGACCGGTGACGGTAAGACTGTCCTTGACGGCCTGTTCGCGACCGGCGATGTCGGCCACATCGACGAGGAGGGCCGGCTGTTCGTCTCCGGGCGTGACGACGAGATGATCGTCTCCGGCGGGGAGAACGTCTTCCCGCGCGAGGTCGAGGACCTCCTGGCCGATCATCCCGAGGTCGCCGACGTCGCGGTCGTCGGCGTCGACGATCACGAGTACGGGCAGCGCCTGCGAGCCTTCGTCGTGCTCGAGACCGACGCCAACCTCGACGCCGACGGCGTGCGCGCGCACGTTCGCGAGAACCTCGCGCGCTTCAAGGTGCCCCGCGACGTGCTGTTCGTCGAGGAGCTGCCGCGCACGGCGACCGGGAAGGTCGTCAAGCGCGAGCTGGACCACAGCTGAGCGGGCGCCGGAACGCGCCGACCGGACGGGCGGCGCAGCTACTCTGAGCATGTGCTCGCGAGCGACACATTCGATCTCGGCGGGCTGCGACTTTCGCCGGGCGAGGCGCGGCGCCTGGAGCTCGTCGTGGCGCTCGACCCGCTCGAGCTCGGCGGCCAGCACTATGCCGCCGAGCCCGACCGCGTCCCGGTCAAACTCGACGTCTCGCGCATGACCGGCGGCGGCTACGCGCTGCACCTGCGCTTCGCGGCCGCGATCGCTGGGCCGTGCATGCGCTGCCTCGCCGACGCGGCGCCGGCCATCGAGGTAGATGCTCGCGAGGTCGACCTTCCGGGCAGCGGCGAGGAGCTCGCCAGCCCCTACGTCGACGGCGAGCTCCTCGATCTGCGGGCCTTCGCGCGCGACGCGTTCGCGCTCGCGTTGCCCGACCAGATCGTCTGCACCGAGGACTGCCCGGGGCTCTGCCCGGTCTGTGCCAAGCCGCTGCGCGCGCTCGAGCCCGGGCACCGCCACGAGAGCGCGCCCGATCCACGCTGGGCGAAGCTTGCCGAACTGAAGCTCGATTAGAGCGCTCGGCCGGAGCGGCGCGCCCGCAGCGGGCTGCTAGGCTTGCCGGCCGATGCAAGCACCCAAGCGCAAGCAGTCGCACAGCCGGACCGCGAAGCGTCGCGCGCAGCACAAGATGGCCGCGCCGGCCCTGAACGAGTGCCCCCACTGCCACGGTCCACGTCGCCCGCACCGCGTCTGCCCGACGTGTGGCTACTACGCTGGGCGTGAGGTCGTGGCGTCGCCTGAGCACGACCACGACCACGACCACTAGAAGGTCCGCCGGGTCACCGTGACGGTCATCGCGGTCGACGCGAACGGCGCCGATCTCGGGCCGGGCGAGGTCGCAGCCGCAGCGCGGCTCGCAGCAGCCGCGGGGGTGGAGGTGCTGCTCTTCGGTCCCGCGGACCAGCTCGGACCCAGCGGAGGCGGCGTCGAGATCGTCGACGCGCCGCGTTCGATCGCCAAGGAGGAGAACCCCGCACGCGCGGTGCGCACCGTCCCGGACGCATCGATCGTCCTCGCCGCGCGCGCCGTCGGTGAGGGCCGCGCCGCGGCGCTCGTCTGCAACGGCTCGACCGGCACCGCGCTCGTCGCCGCGCAGCTTCACATTCGCCGTGCGCACGGGATCCACCGCCCGGCGCTCGCGATCACGGTCCCGGTCCCGAGCCATCCGGTGACCGTGTTGGACGTTGGCGCTAACCCGGATGTGCGCGTCGAGTACCTCGTCCAGTTCGCATTCATGGGCGCCGCCTATGCGAGCACGGTGCTCGGCGTCGAACGCCCACGGGTTGGCCTGCTGTCCAATGGCATCGAGCCCGAGCGCGGCAGCCAGGTGGTCATCGAGGCCCACGAGGCGCTGATCGCGCGCTCCCGCGCAAGCGACGTACTGACCTTCGTCGGCAACATCGAGGGCGACGGCGTCTTGAACGGCGCCGCCGACGTTGTCGTCACCGACGGGTTCACCGGCAACGTCGCACTGAAGCTGATCGAGGCGGTCTCGCAGACGATGCTCCACACGATCCGCGACATCGCGAACGCGTCCACTCGCGGCAAGCTCGGCGGCCTGCTGCTCTCGGGCGGGCTTCGTCCGTTCGTCGAGGAGATCGATCCCGAGGGCCAGGGTGGCGCCTACCTGCTCGGTTTGCGCCACCTCGGCGTCGTCGCGCACGGCAGCTTCACCCGCCAGGGAATCGCCAAAGCGATTCTGCGCGCGCGGCGCGGTGTCGAAGAGGACGTCGTCGGGCGCACGCACAGCGCGCTCGAGGCTGCCGGCGCGCTGCGCCGCGCCGGCGTGCCTACGGCGTCCTGAGCGGCGGGCGCGGCGCCCCTTGGATGCCCGTGGCTGGGGCGCAGGCGCCGGGGCGTGTCCTGGCCCGGCGCTATCGTGACGCGTTGCGCATGACCCGTGAGGAGGTCCTGGAACTGATCCGTTCGCACCTGGCCGACGAGCTCGAGCTCGACCCGGAGCGTGTCCAGCTGGGCACGCGCTTTCGCGAGGATCTCGCCATCGACTCGCTTGACCTGTACACGATGGTGCAAGAGCTCGAGGACACCTACGGAATTTCGGTCCCCGACGAGCAGGCGGTCAAGCTCGTGACGGTCAATGACACGGTCGAGTACGTCCTCTCCCAAGCCGGCGGGCACTGACGGCGCTGCGCGAATTGCTCGACGAGCTGCCGGAGGATCTCTACCGGCAGGTGTTCACGCACGCCTCTTGGACGCAGCGGCGCAGCGACTCGTACACGCGTCTCGCGTTCCTCGGCGACAGCGTGCTCGCGCTTGCGGTCACGGCGCACCTGTACCCGCGACTGGAGGCGGAACGCTTCGGCGCCGGACGGCTGACGAAGATCCGCGCGCAGGCGGTCTCCGGACCGTCCTGCAGGACCGTCGCGGAGGAGCTTGGACTCGTCGATCGGCTGCTTGCGTCGGCGCCGCCGACAGCGGCGCCTTTGGCAGCGGCGGTGGTCGAGACCGAGCGCGTGCTCGCGTCGGTGATCGAGGCGGTGATCGGCGCCTGTTACATCAGCTACGGCTACGAGCGAACGGCGGGCGCGGTCATCGAGGCCTTCGCTTCGCGGATCGACGAGGCGCTCGAGAACCCGGTCGACTTCAAATCGGCGCTCCAGGAGGAGCTGGCACGCGACAACGAGGTCGTGCGCTACGAGGTGGTCGAGGAGCAGGGTCTGCCGCACGCGCGCACGTTCATGGTCGAGGCCCGCACGGGGTCGGGGGATACGCTCGGCGCCGGCCAGGGACGCAGCAAGAAGCACGCCGAGCAAGAGGCGGCCCGGCTGGCGCTACAGGCGCGCAGCGCCGCCCGATCACGGTGAGGATGCCTTGCACCTGAAATCGATCACGATCAAGGGCTTCAAATCGTTCCCCGAGCGCACGCGCCTGCGCTTCGGCGAGGGGGTCAGCGTGATCGTCGGGCCCAACGGGTCGGGTAAATCGAACATCACCGACGCGGTCCTGTGGGCGCTCGGCGAGCAGTCGCCGCTGGCGGTGCGCGGGCAGTCGATGCAGGACGTCATCTTCGCGGGCGGACGTGGCGTTCAGGCGCGCAGCGAAGCCGAGGTCGAGCTGGTGCTCGACAACGCGGACGAGCTGCTCGACGTGCCCGCGAGCGAGATCGCGATCTCCCGCACCCTCAACCGCGCCGGCGAGGGCAGCTACCGAATCAACGGCGCGCGCTGCCGACTCGTTGACGTGCTCGAGCTGCTCTCCGATACGGGCCTCGGGAAGGAGGCGCATTCGGTCATCTCGCAAGGTCGAGTCGAGTCGATCGTCACCTCCAAGCCGCGCGACCGGCGGCTACTGATCGAGGAGGCGGCCGGGCTTGGCAAGCACCGCAAACGTCGGCGTCGTGCCCAGCTGAAGCTCGACCGTGCGCAAGAGAACCTGGACCGCGCGCTCGACGTCGAGCGCGAGGCGCGCTCGCGGCTGCGACCGCTGAAGCGTCAAGCCGAGGCGGCCGAGCTGCACGAACGCCTCGAGCGCCAGACGCTCGAGGTGCGCTGGACGCTCGTTCGCGACGAGCTGCGCGAGCGGCGCGTGCGTCTAACAGAGGCCGAGCGCGCCGCGGCCGAGCAGCGCTCCGCGCGCGATGAGCGTATGCGCGAGCTGGCAGCGGTCGGTGAGCGACGCGAGCGCGCGGAGCTCGCGCTAGCCGAGCGCAGCAAGCGCCACGAGCAGATCGCCGGGCGCGCGCTTGCTGCGCGCAGCACGCAGGACCGCGTGGAGCTGCGCTTGGAGCGCGCGCGCGAGCTTGCCGGGACGATCGCGCGGCGCACCGAGCGGCGCGCCGCGGAGCTTCGTCAGTTTGCCGCTGAGCCCGCCGAGCTCGATCAGGGGGGCCAGGCACGGATCGAGCAGCTCGAAAGCGCGATCGCCGAGCTCGAGCGCGAGCGCAAGGCGCATCTCGAGACCGAGTTGCAAGAGTTCGAAGGCGCGCGCGAGGCCGCCGCCGCCGAGCTCGCCGAGGTCGAGACCGTACGCGCGCGAGCCTCCGGAGAGCGCGATGCGGCGGACGCGGCGGTCATTGCGGCGCGCGACACCCTCCGCGACGCCGAGCAGGCGGTCGAGCGGGCACGCCGCGAAGCCGCCCGCGTCGGCGCCGAGCTCGCCGGTGTAAACCAGTTCCTGCGAAGCCATGACGCCGCGCGTGGGCGCAGCGAAGGGCTCGAGCAGCGCATTCACGTCGCGCCCGGCTACGAGCTCGCCCTTGCCGCAGCGCTCGGCGGGGCCCGGCTAACCGCGCTCATCGCTGCCGACCGTGCGAGCGCCGAGGCCATGCTCGATGCCTCAGGCGAGGACGGCGCGCGCGCGCTCGTCGCCGGGACGCCGGAGCGCCAGCAGGCGCCGGGTGAGCCGCCTGCGGCCGGCGCGCAGCGCCTGGTCGAGCTCGTCGAAGGCGACGCCGAGGCGCTCGCGGTGCTCGGCCGGCTGCTCGCGGCCACCTGGGTCGTCGACGAGATCGCGAGCGTGCCGCAGGCGTTCACGGGTGTGGCCGTGACGCGCTCGGGCCGGGTGTGGAATGCCGCGCTCGGCGAGCTGACGCAGGCCGCGAGCGGCGGTGCGGAGCGGGCGCTCGAGCAGCGCAACCGTCGCGACGCGCTGATCGCCGAATCGGAGCGCGCTGCACAGCTCGAATACGAGGCGCGCGCCGCCGCATCCACCGCGCAGGCGCAGGCAAGCGCCGCGCTCGAGGCGCGTGAGTCAGCCGAGCTGACGCTGCGCGCGGCTGAGCGCGCACGCGGCGAATCGCAGGAGCGCGAGCGGCTTGCGGCCTGGGTGATCGAGCAGCGCCGAGTTGCTCCCGATGCGGGCGAGCTGGCGGTGCGCCGCGCGGAGCTCGAAGGTGAGCTGGCCGCCGAGCGTCGCGCGCTCGCGCGCGCGGAGCGCGAGCGCCTCGCGCGCGCGCAACGCCAAGCTCAGCTCGAGCGCCAGGGGGCGGTCGACGCCGAGCTCGCGCCGCGTGTCGAGCGCTTCGCGCGCGTGCTCGAGGCGCTCGCCGACGCGCTGCGGGGCAACGTCCACGCGATCGAGCAGGAGCTCGCGGCGGGCAGTGCCGCAGGCGAAGCGCTCGCGGGGGAGCTGCGCGAATGCACGACGACCGAGACGCTGCTCCAGGGCCACCTGCAGGAGCACGCCGAAGCGCTCACCGCTGCGGAGGTGGCCGCGCAGCAGGCGCGTGACCGTGCGGCAGAAGCAGCCGGCGAGCTGCGAGGGCTCGCCGAGCGCCTCGGCCTGGACGCGGATGCCGCTCCCGAGCCGCTGGACGTGGGCGAGCGGGAGGCCCTACGCGAACGCGTCGAGCGACTGGCACGCCGGCGCGAGCAACTCGGACCCGTCAACCCGCTCGCAGCGGAGGAGTACCGGGCAGCGCTCGAGCACGTGAACGAGCTCGAGGCGCAGCGCGTCGATCTCGAGACGGCGATCCGCGAGCTCGCTCAGGTGATCCGCGACGCCGACCGGCAGATCAGCGATAGCTTCACCGCGACCTTTGAGGCGGCGGCCCAGAACTTCGAGGAGCTGATCGAGGACGTGTTCCCGGGCGGCAGCGGCCGGCTGCGCCTGGTGCGCGATGAGAGCTCGCCGCGAGCGGTGCTCGGAGGCCAGGACGCGGGCGCCGACGGCGAGGCGAGCGCTGAGCGCGAGGCGCAAGCCGACGCGGGAGATGGCGTAGGCGAGGAGGCCGATCGCTCGCTCGGCGTCGAGATCGAGGTGACCCCGGCCGGCAAGTCGATGAAGCGACTGTCACTGCTCTCCGGCGGGGAGAAGTCGATGACCGCGATCGCCTTCCTGTTCGCCGTGTTCCTCGCACGGCCGTGCCCGTTCTACATCCTCGACGAGGTCGAGGCGGCGCTCGACGATTTGAACATCGACCGCTTCCTCGCGCTGCTGCGCCGCCACAGCTCACGCGCGCAGTTCATCGTCGTCACCCACCAGAAGCGCACGATGGAGGCCGCCGACTGGCTGTACGGTGTCTCGATGGGTGGGGACGGAGTCTCGAAGGTCGTCTCGCGTCGCCTTGGTGAAACGGGTCTGCACGAGCTCGAGGCGGCGGGCAGCGATGACGCCGGGGCAGGCGGCGGCTTCGTCCGCCTCGCGGAAGCCGACGCAGCTTAGTGGCCCCCGCCGGAACCACTTAGCGCGCGTGGCGCGAGACTGGGACGAGCTGCTGCTCACGCGGCGCGGGCGGTCCGCGGCCGTCGATGAGGATGGCGAGGACGCCGACGGCCGGCGACGCGGCGCCTTCTCGCGTTTGCGCGAAAGCCTGCGCGCGACCCGCCAGGCGCTCGGCAGTGAGGTTGCGGCGACGTTCTCGCGCACGCTCACGGCGCACGATTGGGACGCGCTCGAGGAGTCGCTGATCGTCGCGGATGTCGGCGGCCCGGCGGCGGCAGAGATCGTCTCGGGTCTCGAATCGACCGTGCGCCGGGAGCGGCTCGACGGGGATGAGCTGCGCGAGCGGCTTGTCGAGCTCCTCGCGGCCGAGGCAACTGTGACGGGTGGCGCCCCCTTGCACATCGACCTGCGCCCCGAGCCGACTGTGATCCTGATGGTCGGCGTCAACGGCACCGGCAAGACGACGACCATCGGGAAGCTCGCGTGGCGGCTGACACACGAGGAGGGACTGCGCGTCCTACTAGCGGCGGCGGACACGTTTCGGGCAGCCGCTACCGAGCAGCTCGAGCGCTGGGCGGAGCGTGCGGGCGCCGACATCGTCACGGCGGCGGCCGGCTCTGACCCGGGCTCGGTCGCCTTCGACGCAGTCGCACGCGCGCGCGGCGAGGGCTACGACGTCGTGCTCGTCGACACCGCGGGACGGCTGCACAACCAGGAGCCGCTGATGGCTGAGCTGGCGAAGGTCCGGCGTGTGATCGCCAACCAGCTCGCCGGCGCCCCGCACGAGACGCTGCTCTCACTCGACGCCACGACCGGCCAGAACGGGCTTCGCCAGGCGCGTGCCTTCGCCGACGCTGTGGCGCTCGACGGCATCGTCTTGACCAAGCTGGACGGTAGTGCGAAGGGCGGTATCGCGCTGGCGATCGCGCGGGAGCTTGCGATCCCGGTGAAGCTGATCGGGATCGGCGAGGCGCTCGAGGACCTGCGTCCCTTCGACCCGGATGAGTTCGCGCGCGCGCTGATTGAGTAGTTACCCGCTAGCGGTCGCCTTCGGGTAGCGCCATAATCGTCGTATGGGCCTATGGGTCTTATGGGTTGTGATCGCCGGAGCGTTCGCCGTCGGCGAGATGCACACGAACGGCTTCTACCTGGCGCCGTTCGCGCTCGGCGCAGCGTTCGCGGCGGTCCTGAGCGGCGTCGCAGGGATCGGCGGCGTCCTCTCGGCGGTGGCGTTCCTCGCCGTGTCGCTGTCGGTGGTCCTGCTGCTGCGCCCCGTCGCGATGCGCCATCGGCGTCTGCCGCCGGCGATGCGCACGGGCACGGCGGCGTTGATCGGGCAGCCCGCGCTCGTGATCGAACGGATCGCCAACCACGAGGGCCTCGGCACCGTCAAGATCGGCGGTGAGGTTTGGACCGCGCGCTCGTTTGACGACGATCGCGAGATCGAGCCGGGGGAGCAGGTCGAAGTGGTTGAGATCAGGGGCGCCACTGCGCTCGTCCTGCCCTAGTCAAAGGAGCTCTTGGTGGTCGCACTGATCGTTGTCGCAGTCCTTGTCGTCGTGGCGCTGTTCGTCGCGTCGCGATCGATTCGCGTCATTCCCCAGGCTCGCGCCGGCGTGCTCGAGCGCCTTGGCCGCTACAGCCGCACGCTCGAGCCGGGCCTGAACATCGTCGTGCCGTTCATCGAGCGCGTACGGCCGCTGGTGGACCTGCGCGAGCAGGTCGTGAACTTCCGCCCGCAGCCCGTCATCACGCAGGACAACGTCGTCGTCTCGATCGAGACCGTCCTCTATTTCACGATCACCGACGCGCGCAGCGCCACCTACGAGATCGCGAATCCGCTGCAGGCGATCGAGCAGCTGACGGTGACGACGCTGCGCAACGTGATCGGCGGCATCACGCTCGAGCAGACGCTGACGAGCCGCGAGAACGTGAACTCCGAGCTGCGCGGCGTGCTCGACGAGGCGACCGGCAAGTGGGGCATCCGCATCAACCGCGTCGAGATCAAGTCGGTCGATCCGCCACCGGACATCAAGGCGGCGATGGAGAAGCAGATGCGCGCCGAGCGCGATCGGCGCGCGGCGATCCTCACGGCGGAGGGAACAAAGCAGGCCGCAATCCTCACCGCAGAAGGCGAGAAGCAGTCAGCCGTGCTCAAGGCCGAGGGTGCGCGTCAGTCGGCGATCCTGCGCGCCGAGGGCGAGGCGAAAGCGATTGCGACGGTCTTCGATGCGATCCACAAGGGCGACGTCGACCAGAAGCTGCTGAGCTACCAGTACCTGCAGATGCTGCCGCAGCTCGCGCAGGGCGAGGCCAACAAGGTCTTCGTTATCCCCTCGGAGTTCACGCAGGCCTTCGCCGGGATCGGCGAGGTGCTCGGCAAGGCGGGGGCGGGGGCGATCCCAAAGCAGCTGACGACCGAAGAGTGAAACTGGCCGCGCGCGCTCGGCGCGGCAAGCGCTGAGCAATGTTCGACGCACTATCCGAGAAGCTCCAGGCGACGCTCGCGAGCCTGCGTAGCCGCGGCACGCTGACCGAGCAGGACGTGACCGCCGCGCTACGCGAGATCCGCCTCGCGCTGCTCGAGGCGGACGTCAACCTGGAGGTCGTCAAGCAGTTCACGGCCGCGGTGCGCGAGCGCGCGGTTGGCTCGGACATCATCGGGCAGCTCAACCCAGGACAGCAGGTCGTGAAGATCGTCCACGAGGAGCTGGCGGAGCTGCTCGGCGGACCGGCCGCCGCGATCGAGTTCGCGTCGAGCCCGCCGACGGTGATCCTGATGGTCGGGTTACAGGGCTCTGGCAAGACGACGGCGACCGCGAAGCTCGCGCACTACCTGCAGGCCGAGCATCACAGCACCGTCGCGGTTGCCGCGTGCGACACGCAGCGCCCGGCGGCGATCGAACAGCTTGTGACGGTTGCGACGAACGCCGGCGCGACGGTCTACGAGCAGGGCACCGAGCGTAGCCCGGTCGAGATCGCGAAATGGGCGCTCGAGCGGGCGAAGCAGGATGGCAAGGACGTGCTGATCGTGGACACCTCGGGGCGGCTGCACGTCGACGAGGCGCTGATGGCGGAGCTCGGCGAGATCTGCCGCGTGACGGACCCCGACGACGTTCTCCTCGTGCTCGATGCGATGACCGGACAGGACGCTGTCAATGTGGCGGCACAGTTCGGGGCGGCCCTGCCACTCACCGGCAGCGTGCTGACCAAGCTCGACGGCGACGCGCGCGGGGGCGCTGCGCTGTCGGTGCGCTCGGTCACCGGCAAGCCGATCCTGTTCGCCTCGCTCGGCGAGAAGCGCGACCAGTTCGAGCGCTTCCACCCCGAGCGCATGGCGCAGCGGATCCTCGGCATGGGCGACGTGCTGACGCTGATCGAGAAGGCCGGCAAGGAGGTTGACGAGCGCGAGTCCGAGAAGCTCGAGGCACGCTTGCGTCAAGGCGAGTTCGACCTCGACGACTTCCTCTCTCAGCTGCGGATGATGCGCAGGATGGGCCCGCTGCAGGGCCTGCTCAGCATGATTCCGGGCCTCGGCACGCAGCTGCGTGGGATGAAGGTCGACGAGCGCGAGATCGACCGGATACAGGCGATCATCCTGTCGATGACGCCGCACGAGCGTCGCCACCCGGAGCTGATCAAGGGCGCGCGGCGCCTTCGCATAGCGCGCGGGTCGGGCACAAGCGTGCAGGCGGTCAATCAGCTCGTCAAGCAGTTCGCTCACGTGCGAAAGGTGATGAGGCAGGTTGGGCGCGGCCGGATGCCCGACCTTGCTGCACTCGGCCGACCGCCGCGCTGAGCGAGCCGGACGGGCCAGGGCCGGCGCGCTTCGCTACGCTGCTTTGCCGTGGAATCGCAAGCGAAGGGACATCGTGGCCGTAAGACTTAGGCTGACACGCATCGGTGCGCGCAAGAACCCGATCTGGCGCGTCGTCGTTGCCGACCAGCGCTCGCAGCGCGACGGTCGCGTGATCGAGACGATCGGGCACTACAACCCGCAGACCAACCCGTCGACGATCACGATCGACGAGACCAGGGCGCGGCACTGGCTCGAACAGGGCGCCCAGCCGACGGCGACTGTGCGCAAGCTGCTGCGCACCCAAGGCATCGCCAGCTAGCACCGATGGAGCTGACCGATCTCCTCGCCTACCTGGCGGAAGGTCTCGTTGACGATCCGGAGGCTGTGACCGTCGACAGCTTCGAGGAGGACCCCAGCACGATCGTGCTGGAGCTCGCGGTCGGGCCGGACGACTACGGGAAGGTGATCGGGCGCGGCGGGCGTACCGCATGGGCGCTGCGACGCGTGATCAAGGCCGCGGGGGCGCGCAGCGGTCGGCGCGTGCTCGTCGACATCGTCGACTAGGTGCGGCGCGCCGGCCTCGTCGGGCGAGCGCACGGACTCGACGGGAGCTTCTACGTCGCGCAGCCACAGGCCGAGCTACTCGCCGTGGGCGCCGCGCTGAGCATCGACGGTGTGACGGCCACGGTCGTGCGCCGCGCCGGGCTCGACGCCCGACCGATCGTACGGCTCTCAATCTGCGGCGACCGGGAGGCCGCTGAGGGGCTTCGCGGGCACGAGCTGCTGGCCGTGGATCAGCAGCCGGAGCCGCTCGGCCCGGACGCGTACCGGGCCGAGGATCTCGAAGGAGCGCGAGTGGTTGACGGTGAGCGAGAGCTCGGCATCGTCGCGAGGCTGATTGCACTCCCATCCTGCGAGTGCCTGTCCGTTTCTCGGCCCGCGGGCGGCGAGCTGCTCGTTCCGCTCGTGCATGACGCGATCCGCGCGATCGACGTGGCGGCACGCGTGATCGAAGTGGACGCCGCGTTCCTCGGCGAGGTCGCGCCTTGAACATCGACGTCGTCACGCTCTTCCCCGAAGCATTCGAGTGGTTTCGCGGGCAGCGACACGTCGTCAACTCGCTCGCTGCGGGGAGCACGCTGACGCTGATCAACCCGCGTGACCACACACCGCTGAGCGGCGGGCAGGTCGACGACGCCCCGTTCGGAGGCGGCGCCGGAATGGTCCTGCGCGTCGATGTGATCGATGCCGCGCTTCGCGCGCACTACGGCGAGGATCCGGTTGATCTCCGTCACACGCGGCGCGTGATCGCGCTGACTCCCTCCGGAAGGCTGCTCGATGAGCGCCTCGTCGGCGAGCTTGCGCAGGAGCGCGCGATCACGCTCCTGTGCGGGCGCTATGAGGGCTTCGACGAGCGCATCATCGAGCACTTCGCGAGCGACGTGGTCTCGATCGGACGCTACGTCCTGGCCGGCGGCGAGCTACCGGCGATGGTGCTCGCGGACGCCGTGTTGCGCAAGCTCCCCGGGTCGCTGGGGCACGCCGCCTCGGCCCTTGAAGAGTCCTTCAGCGAGGCGCTCGGGGGATTCCCCGAGTATCCGCACTACACGCGCCCTGCCGCCTATCGCGGCTGGCGGGTGCCCGAGGTGCTGCTCGGCGGTCACCACGAGGAGATCCAGCGCTGGCGGCTCGACCAGGCGCGCCATCGCAACCAGTGAACCCGCGCCGGCGCGTCGGGCGCGATAGGATGGGGGCGCTCGCGCGGTGGACTCATGCCGCGCGTCTTTTTTGCCATGAGCACGATCATCGACAAGATCGAGCGCGACCAGCTGCGCCGGGTGCCGCGGTTTGCGCCCGGCGACCGAGTCAAGGTGCACTTCCAAGTCATCGAGGGGAGTCGCCGGCGCACGCAGGTCTTCGAGGGCATCGCGATCAAGCGTCAGGGGCACGGCGTGCGCGAGACATTCACCGTGCGCAAGCAGTCCTTCGGCGTCGGTGTCGAGCGTACGTTCCCACTGCACTCGCCGAAGATCGAGCGGATCGAGGTCGCCGCGCGGGGTGACGTCCGTCGCGCAAAGCTCTACTACCTGCGCGATCGAGTTGGTAAGGCTGCGCGCGTGCGCGAGCGCGGCTATGTCGGTCCGGAGGACGCGATCGAGCCGGGGCTCGTCAGGCAACGGGAGCCCGCCGCCCAGCCCGATGCCGTAGAGCCCTCCGTGGAGGATGCCGCGCCCGAGGAAGCGGGCGAACCCGTCGAGAGCGGCGCGCAGCTGGAGGTAGCGGAGGCGCCAGCGGAGGATCAGCCCGTCGCCGGGGAGGCCACGCAGGAAGCGACGGGGTCGGGGACCGCCGAGCCGGCGTGATCTTCGCGGCACTGACGCCGCCCGGCTGCTGCCGAGTGCCGGGCGATTTGCGGTCACAATTCACCACCACTCGAACGACAAGCTGAGTAATGCCCCGCGCAGACCTTGTCAGCGACGCCGAGCTGCTCCATGACCATGGCACGCAGTTCGGTGACTTCTACGCTCGGCACGAGCGTCGTCTGCTCGCCTACCTCGTACGGCGAACCGGTAGGGGGGAGGTGGCCGCCGACCTGTCCGCCGAGGTCTTCGCAGCGGCCCTTGCCGCCTGCCGGCGGGGCGCGCCGATTCCTGACGTCCCGGTGGCGTGGTTGTTCGCGATCGCCAACCACAAGCTCGCGGACGGTGTCCGCCGGGCGCGCGTCGAGGACAACGCGCGACGCAAGCTGCAGATGCGTGCGCTCGAGCTCACGCGCGGTCAGGTGTCCGAGATCGAAGGCCTCTATGGCGAGTCCGAGGTCGACTCGCTGGTACGGGGACTCAGCGCCGATCAGCGGCAAGCCGTGCTCGCCTACGTCGTCGACGAGTGCGCCTACAGTGACATCGCCGCCGGGCTGCAATGCTCGGAATCCGTGGTGCGCAAGCGCGTGAGCCGCGGCCTCGCGCGGCTGCGGCTGCGCCTCGAGGAGGCGCGCTGATGTTGCTGCCGGAACTCCACGACGAGCTCGCGCGCGTCGCCGCATCGCCGCGGCCGGTGCGCCGACTCAGCGGCCTGACGGTCAGCGCCTTCACGGCCGCGCTCGTTGCGCTGCTGTTCGCTGCGCCGGCGGCCCACGCTCAGCTCACGGAGCTCGCCGTGAACGTCGCCAGTAGCCATCTGCGGGGGCTCTTGTGAAGCTCCTGCGGCGTGCCCGCGGGAACCAGATCGTTGAGCTCGTCGTGATCATCGGGCTCGCGCTGGGCCTGGCGTGGCTGATCCAGGCGTTCGTGGTCAAGCCCTACAGGATCCCGTCAGGTTCGATGGAGCCGACCCTCGCGATCGGGCAGCGCGTGCTCGTCGACCGCATCGGCAACGACTTCTTCGATCCGTCGGTCGGCGACATCGTCGTCTTTCATCCGCCGCAGGGTGCGGTCGATGGCGCCAACGGCACCTGCGGCGTGCCCGAGACGAGCAACGAGATGTGCCCGCGCCCGACCAGGCAGGAGGCGAGCACCACCTACATCAAGCGCGTCGTGGCCGCCGGCGGCGACACGGTTGCGCTGATCAACGGGCACGTGATCCTCAACGGCAAGCGCCAGAAGGAGCCTTTCGCCAACCTGTCCCTCTGTGGCGGCAGCGGCAACTGCACGTTCACGACACCGATCAAGGTTCCAGCCGGTTACTTCTTCATGATGGGCGACAACCGTGGCGACTCCGACGACAGCAGGTTCTGGGGACCGGTCCCCGACTCCTGGATCATCGGCGACGCCTTTGCCACCTACTGGCCGCCTGACCGCATCGGTTTCTTCTAGCGGTAGCGCCCGCGACCGCCGCGCCGCGCGCCGGCGGCGCAGCGGTCACCGCCTCTTCGCCTTCGACCGCGCTCTGGGCGTGCGCCTGATCGCCGGCGCCGATGAGGCGGGGCGGGGCTGCCTCGCCGGTCCGCTCGTGGCTGCAGCGGTGCTGTTCGACTATCAGGCGCTCAGCACGCGCGAGATGCGCTCGCTCAGCGCGCTCAACGATTCCAAGCAGCACGACCAAGCGGCGCGCGAGGCCCTCTACCCGCGCGTGCTGCAGAGCGCGCGCGCCGTCGCGGTCGTAACGCGCTCGGTCCGCGGTATCGATTCGCGGGGGCTGCACGTCACGAACCTCGCCGCGCTCGCCGGTGCGCTCGGCGCCGTTGCCCGCGAAGGCTGTCTGTGTTTGATCGACGGCTTTGCGGTCCCCGACTTCGGCCATGAGCAGCGCGCGATCGTCGACGGCGACGCGACGAGCGCGGCGATCGCCGCCGCGTCGATCATCGCCAAGGTCACGCGCGACCGCTTCATGCAGCGCGCCGACGAGGTTCATCCCGGCTGGCAGTTCGCGACGCACGTCGGCTACTCGACGCCCGAGCATCGCGCCGCGATCGCCCGTCAAGGTGTCTCGCCGCTGCATCGGATGTCGTTCCAATCTGCCGCGTACGAGCGGCTCGCGTTCTAGGTGTAGGACCCGAGAAGGTTGTTCAGCTCGTTGAGGCGAGCTGCCGGGGGTTGGCGGGCGAGTGAGCCGTGTGGTCGGCGGTGATTGTAGAAGTCGAGCCAGCCGGGGAGGGCGGAGTTGCGT